>OGLG01000033.1_pt1 | contig 132232 bp, 71 predicted proteins | sample 1572621 | NCBI WGS metagenome assembly OGLG01 (sample SAMEA2581912, study PRJEB24529) | metagenome | biome: Human gut stool | place: China | collected 2011 | reverse complement strand
TCAGCTTCCGCAGCAGTCCTTACGGCAGCACCTCGCACGCCATAGCCAACCAGAACGCTTTCAATACCTTCTGGAACGGGCAGTCGCTCTTTTACAGCAGCGGACACCACATCAGCTTCACCGACAAGCACAGCGTTTACTGCCACCGGGCCACACGCGCCCACAACACAATTCTGGTAAACGGCATGGGGCAACGCATAGGTACGGAAGGCTACGGATGGATTCCACGCCACTATGTCAGCGACCGGATAAGTTACGTTGCAGGCGACGCATCCAATGCTTACGGCAAAGTAATCTCCCCGCTTTGGTTGCTGCGCGGCAAACAGAGTAATCTGGAATACTCCCCCGAAAATGGCTGGGACGATACCGGACTGAAAATATTCCGCCGCCACATCGTAACGCTGGGCAAAAGCGGCTACTCTTTCATCTACGATGAACTGGAAGCTGACAAGCCCGTAACTTGGAGCTACCTGCTGCATACAGTCACCAACCCGATGAATGTAGACAAAACCAAGGAATACGTACACATACAAGCCACAAGCAAGGACGGTGTATCCGATGCCTACCTCTTCTCTGCCGGAACATTGAAAACGGACACAACCGGCAGGTTCTTTGTACCCGCCGTTAATTGGCTGCGTGCAGACGAGAACGGACATTTCAAGCCATACCCCAACCACTGGCATTTCACTGCCACATCCGGCAAGCAGAAAGTCTATCGCTTTGCCACAATTGTGCATACGCACGCTAAAGGCACTGATGCAAACACCGTACAGGCTGCGCCCCAAAGACAGAAAGACGGCAGCATACAGGTGGGCGACTGGAATATCAAAGCGAATATTTCCACCGATGGAAAGCCCTCGTTCGAAGTACGGAATACGCGCAAAGGCTACGATGCAAGCGTAAGCTATAAGGATTATGGCCCAACAGTGATACACGATGGCAATAAAAAGACAGAATTGAAAGACGAAGTTCCCGAACTGGAAATATAAAAATGACATAGGATAATACTTCACTTTCTTGCCAACAACGGTTTAAAGCACTATTCAACAGGAATTTGCTTTAAACCGTTGTTTTTTTATATCCATTTCAACAGAGAGCTGTTTTTTTAGACAAAAATATAAGAAAGTTAGACAGAACTAAAAGGTAAATCAACACAAATGTAGAATTACGGCACATGCCAAAAAGCCGTTGGATAAGGAAAAATCTAATTTAGCAAACGGAAAAAGCAGATTTATAATCATATCTATTAGACTCCAATGAAAAGCATGCAAAGATTTTTTCTATTAATGATTTGTTTACTCCCTCTGTTGGGTATTCATGCACAAGACTTTACCGTTACCGGAAAAGTTGTAGACAACACCGGACTGGAAGTCATCGGTGCCAATATTTCCATTAAAGGAAGCGCAGGAGTGGGAACAATCACTAATATCGACGGACAATATACCCTCAAAGTAAGCAATCCTGCCAAGGATGTGCTTATCATCTCTTATATAGGGATGAAAACACAAGAAATAGCAATAAAAGGACAAAAACAAATCAATGTGACTTTGCAAGAAGACAGCAAGGTGCTGGATGAGGTGGTTGTCATTGGTTACGGAACAGCCAAACGAGGCGATTTGACCGGTTCTGTCGTGTCTGTAAAAAACGAAGACCTGATGCAAACACCCACCTCGGATGTGGCTCAGGCTTTGGCTGGGCGCGTGGCAGGCGTGCAAATCATGCAAAGCGAAGGCGAACCGGGAGCATCTGTCTCTATTCGTGTGCGTGGCGGTATCTCCATTACCCAAAGCAACGAACCACTTTATATCATTGACGGTTTCCCCAGCGAAGATGGTATGAACAGCCTGGATCCCGGCGAGATTGAAACGATCGACATCTTGAAGGACGCATCTTCCACAGCCATCTACGGAGCACGAGGCGCCAATGGCGTAGTTGTGATTACCACCAAGAAAGGTGCTAAGGATTCCTCAAAAATGAATGTCAGCTTTAATAGCTACATAGGCATACGGAAAGTAAACAAAAAGCTGGATGTACTGTCACCTAAAGAATATGTATTACTGGATTATGAACGTAATGTGGCTTTCTACGGAGAAAGCGGTGTACGGCGGTTCCAGAATTCTTACGGTTCTTTCCGGGAAATAGACGAAAACTACGGCAACCGGAAAGGCGTAGACTGGCAGGAAGAAGCCTTCGGCCGGGTCACCACCTCACAGAATTATCGCGTGAACATTTCCGGTGGAAATAAAGAACTGAAATACAGTCTTTCCTATAACTATGTAAAAGATCTGGGAGCCATGATAAAAAGCGGAATGGACCGCCACAACGTATCTTTCAACATCTCGCATAAAGCATCCAGCCGTTTTCAAGCCAACGCCCGCCTCAGCTATGACGAATCGAAAACATACGGTATGGGAACTTCGGAAGGAAACAACCGTTTCAACAAAATGGAACATATCTTGCAATACCGCCCTGTCAATTCACTGACAGGAAACGATCGTGATTTGATCACCGGAGATGATGACCTGATTGATGATGAGTCCAATCCGATGCAAAGCCCCATTCTCTCTGCACAAGAAGAAACAAAAATCCGCAAAGTGCGTAGCATGCAGGCTAACGGCGGCTTCACCTTCAACTTCACCAAACGGTTCAGCTTCCGCAACAGTACCGGTATGCGCTATCAGACTTCACGCCAAGACATCTTCTATGGCGAAAAATCCATTACCGGCAAACGTTCCAGCATCAACGGCAACATAGCTTACAACGAAAATGGCAGTTTCCAAACCTCCAATGTATTCACTTACGATTATAGAGGTAAGACTCATAAACTGAATGTAATGGCCGGTCAAGAATGGATTTCGCGCTGGTCCAAATACTTGGGAGCCTATGCCACCAACTTCCCGAACAACGACATCGGATTGGACGACATGGGTTTGGGAACTCCGAGTGAAATACGTTCCAGTGTCAACGACGACGACCGCCTGCTTTCATTCTTCGCACGTGCCAACTATAATTTCCGGGAGAAATACTTGTTGACCGCCACAGTGCGTGCCGACGGGTCTTCCAAATTCGCTGCCCACAACAAATGGGGCTTTTTCCCATCCGTCTCCGCAGCATGGCGCCTAAGCGAAGAAGAGTTTATCAAAAAATTAAACTTGTTCTCCGACCTTAAACTCCGGGTGGGTTATGGTTTGGCAGGTAACAACCGAGTAGCAAGCTATACATCGCTTGATTTACTAACGTCCACCCGCTACCCCATCGGTGAAGCGCTCTCACCGGGATATGCCACATCTGGGATTCCGAGTGCCGATCTTAAATGGGAATCAAACAAGACATTGAATGTCGGCATAGATATGGGATTTCTGGAACAACGGATCATTGTTTCTCCAGAATTCTACCTCAACAAAAGTTCCAACCTGTTGCTGAATTCACGCGTGCCGACATCTTCCGGACACAAAACCATGATGCGGAACATCGGAAAAACCAGCAACATCGGTTTCGACCTCAGCATTACTTCCGTCAACATACAGAAGAAAAATTTTACGTGGACCACAAATTTCAATGTCTCGCACAACCGTAACAAGATTGAGGCTCTATCAGGAGAACAGTATTTCCTTGAAGAAGCCCGCTTCGGCTACGACCAGAAAACACACAAAATCGAAGTTGGCAAACCGATAGGACAATTCTATGGGTATAAGACATTAGGATTATATCAGGTAGAGGACTTTGACTACAATGCCAAAGACCAGACCTACACCCTGAAAGAAGGAATCCCTTATATGAGCGGCACATTCAACCGTAGCGACATACGTCCCGGTATGTGGAAATTCGATGACCGGAACGGAGACAAAGTCATTGATGACTCGGACATGACTGTCATCGGCAATGCCAATCCCGACTTCTACGGCGGTCTGAACAACCAGTTCAAATACAAAGGGTGGGATTTCAGCTTCTTCTTCACCTTCAGCTATGGCGGTGAAGTGCTGAATGCAACCAAGCTGACCAACACCAAAACAGCTACCACCAATTACAGTGTGCTGAACATTGCCAACAGCAGCAACCGATGGATGACCGTCAACAGTGAGGGACAACTTATAACCGATCCGGAAGAAATGGCGGCCATCAATGCCGGAAGAACCGTTGCATGCATATATGATATGGAAGCAGGCGACAAATACATCCATTCATGGGCAGTGGAGGATGCCTCGTACCTGCGCCTGAGCAACCTGAGCCTGGGATATACTTTCGACCGTAAAAAACTGCGTAAGTTCAATGTTCAAAGCCTGCGTCTCTACTTCACCGGCAGTAACCTCTTCGTATGGACACCATATAGCGGCTTCGATCCGGAAGTATCCACCAAAGGGAATAACCTGACACCGGGTGTAGACTATGGCGCTTATCCCCGTAACCGCTCCTATGTATTCGGACTTAATATCACTTTCTAAACAACTATATAGCCATGAAAAAGAATAATACCCTATATACTATCTGTTTCTTATTGGCAGGAATGTGCATCAATAGCGCCTGTGAAGATATTTTAAGCGAATCTCCCAACTCCTCTTACGAACGAAAAGATTTCTTCATCAACGATGCGCAGGCTGACATGGCTGTATTGGGAATTTACAGCGTGCTGCCCGGCATCTATGGAGATAAGGACGGCATGGCCTTTCCCTGCTCCGATGACACCTACTATGCCAGCGGCACCAACAGTGATAACACCCGTCGTGACATTTGCCATTACACCCTCCGTCCCGCCAATACATGGGTAGACGCGGTATGGGCGGGAAAATACCAGCAGATCAACCGCGCCAACTATACCATTAACGGCATTGAGAACATGGACGGATACAGTAACAGTAAAGTTCTGCAAGCATTAGCAGCCGAAGCAAAATTTCTACGTGCACAGGCAGCTTTCGACTTGGTGCGCTATTGGGGAGACGTTCCTTTCAGCATAGACTATGCAAGCAACTATGAGACTTCCTACAAGCCACGTACGAAACGCGAAGATATATACGAGCAAATCATTAAAGACCTGGATTTTGCCAAGGAACATCTGGCATGGGGCAACGACAACTCCTCGCCCGAACGCGCCACCCAGGGAAGTGCCCGCGCACTGTTAATGCGTGTGTTACTGACCCGTACCGGATACAGCCTGCAATTGGATGGCACAACAACCCGTCCCGATGAAACTCTGCGTACCCGATACTTTAACGCCGTCATCAAAGAATGGGAGGCTTTCCAAACTGAAGAAGGACAGTATCATGGTTTTTACGAAGGAGGTTATGAAGAACTGTTCAAAGGCTTCTCGGCCGGAGTTCTGAACAACCGGGAGAGCTTGTTTGAAGTCTCTTTCTATTACCCCGGCACTAAAGGATATTGGGGAACTTATATCGGCATATTTGTAGAAGCGCCGGCAAATTCGGCAGATGCCAATAAAGTTATGGGACGTGCAGCAGTCTCCTATCGTGCCGTACCCGAATGGTATGATCTCTATGAAGCACAGGATGTGCGCCGCGATGTGGCTATCGGAAGGCACAGCTGGACATGGAATAAGACAACCGGTGTGCACGAAAAGACAGACTTGTCAAAGAAAAAAGGCAACTGGACCCCTGCCAAGTGGAGACGCGAATGGATGCCGGCCGGCTATAAGGAGCCTAACTATACAGATGTCAACTACTGTATGTTGCGCTACGCGGATGTTGTGCTGATGGCTGCCGAGGCCTACAATGAAACCGGCAATACTCCCAAAGCCTGGGAACTTCTGAATAGTGTGCGCAGACGTGCCGGAGCCACAGAAATTACAGTTCTCAACTATAACAGCCTGTTCAAGACCAATGAACTCATGAAAAAGCTCGACTTCATCAATGACAGCGACGATGCCGGTAAGTTCCGCACTGCCCTCTATTGGGAACGCGGCTTCGAACTGGCTTTCGAAGGACAACGCAAATTCGACCTTATACGCTGGGGCATACTGAAAGAAGCATTAACTCTGTTCGGAGAGAATACGGCAGTCAACACTTCCACCAATATCGCCTATCCCGCCTATCGCAACTTCAAGAAAGGCAAGCACGAACTTTTTCCTGTTCCGGAAGATGAGTTGCAAATCAACAGCAAGTTGGAAGGGATAAATAATCCCGGATATTAATAAAGCAGATACTCCTGCAAAAGTTATTAACCGAATTTACAAAAAGATCAAACGAAGCTGAAAAGTAAACCGCCCATATCGGATTATGGAAAAATATTAAAACAACATATCATGAGAAAGACCTTACTAATAGCACTATCACTCACCTTAACCATAACAATGGTAAAGGCACAGGCTCCGGCCACTATCCGGCTGACCGATGTCACGCTGATGCACGAAATGAGGGAAGCAGCCATTCCGGAAAATAAAGCTGTCATCAGCGACCGGAATGTATCGTTCCAATGGCCGCTCCTTGCCGACCTCAAGACGCAAGACAGCGAGCTAAAGGCACTTGCCGCCCAGGCCGCCTTGAAAAAAGCAGATAAAACTAAACTTCGCTATAAAGTACGCTGGTCACAAGATGCAACCTTCAAAAAAGGAACCATGCAAGCCGAAACCCGCTGGCCTTTTTTCAATCCGGAACAAGCTCTGGCACCGGGCACATGGCATTGGCAATTCGGCTACATAATAAATGGCGCAACCAAATGGGCGCCTGTCCAACAATTTACCATAAATAAAAACCCGGCAATGTTCTGTCCGCCGGCATTGAAAACGGTACTGACCAAACTACCGAAAGTTCATCCGCGCGTCTATATGGATAAAAGCGACTGGGACAATCTCATCAAACGCAGCCAAGGAAGTGCCGACCGCAAGACCTATATCACTCGCGCAGACAAAGCACTTGCCACACCTATGAAATCTGTCAATGACATCAATACCAAATTGGCGGAAAAGCTGACTAATGCAGCCCAGCGAGAAGCAATGATGACCCGCGAAAGCCGTCGTGTTATTGATGCGGAAGAAGGTAATATCGATATACTGGCACGCGCCTACCTATTGACTAAAGACCGCCGCTACGCCGACGAAGCCTTGAAGCGTGTCAAAGAAATCATCACATGGGGAGGAAACAAAAACATAGTTGGCAATTTCAACGAGGCCACAATGCTGTCCCTCTGCTCCACCATTTACGACACACTGTATGATTTACTGGATGACGCCACTCGCCAACTGCTTCTGGAGCATATAAAAAAATACGGAAACAACCTGTTTAAGATGTATAACAACCGTTTGGAGAACTTCATTGCCGACAACCATGTATGGCAAATGAACTTCCGTATCTTCACAATGGCTGCCTTTACCGTTTACGGTGAATTGCCCGAAGCCGACACTTGGGTGGATTATTGCTACAATCTCTGGCTGGCACGCTTCCCCGGTCTAAACAAAGACGGCGGATGGCATAACGGTGACTCCTACTTCATCGTAAACGTCCGTACCCTGGTCGAAGTTCCCTATTTTTATAGTCGCATCACCGGCTACAACTACTTCAACGATCCTTGGTACCAGGGTAATGCCTTATACGTCATTTATCACCAGCCTCCTTTTTCCAAATCCGCCGGAAACGGTAGCGCACACCTGAACGTAACGCGGCCAAGAGGTTCCAGGGTGGGATACGCCGATGCACTGGCACGCATGACGGGAAATACGTATGCCGCCGATTATGTGCGTATTATACAAGCCGGTCGTGCCAATATACTGGAAGAAGACAATGTTGGCAAAGAAGCCGGACTTGGTTGGTTCCGCTTGCAATGCAACAAACCGTTGCCTACCGGCGCCGGACTGAAAGACCTGCCATTTGGATATGTATTCCCCGAAACCGGACTTGCTTCATTCTCCACCAACCTTGAACGTGTGGGCCGCAGTTCCATGTTCAGTTTCCGTAGCAGTCCTTACGGCAGCACCTCCCATGCGCTGGCAAACCAGAATGCGTTCAATACATTCTGGTCGGGACAACCGCTATTTTACAGTAGCGGACACCACATCAGCTTCATCGACAAGCACAGCATGTATTGTCATCGCGCCACCCGCGCCCATAATACCATTCTTGTAAACGGTATCGGACAACGCATCGGCACCGAAGGTTACGGCTGGATTCCACGCTACTATGTGGGCGAAAAGATAGGCTACGTACTGGGTGATGCATCCAATGCCTACGGAAAGGTTATTTCTAAAAGCTGGCTGGCAAGAGCCAAAAAGGAAGAAGTATCGTTCAGCCCCGAAGCCGGTTGGGACGACGTGAAGCTAAAAACCTTCCGCCGTCACATCGTAGAACTGGGAAAGACCGGATTCACATTCATCTATGACGAACTGGAAGCCGAAGAACCTGTCACTTGGAGCTATCTGCTACATACGGTCACCAATCCGATGAATGTCAATATGGTAAACGAGTTTGTGCACGTCCAGGCTACCAGTAAGAACGGCATTTCCGACGCCTATCTACTGGGCAGTGATGAATTGAAGACAGACACCACCAGCCAATTCTTCACTCCTGCCACCAATTGGCTGCGCGCCGACGACAAAGGGAACTTCAAGAAGTATCCGAACCATTGGCATTTCACCGCCACTTCAGGCAAGCACAAAGTGTATCGTTTTGTCACTATCATCAACACACACATCAACAAAACTACACCGGACAAACCATTTGCCGTACCACAGCGCCTGAAAGACGGCAGCATCAAGATGGGAAGCTGGATCATCAAAGCCAATGTATCTTCCGAAGGCAAACCCTCATTCGATGTACGTTTTCCAAGACCCCAGTACGATGCGGCAGTGACCTACGACGGTGACGTGACCGTAGTACGCGAAGACGGTTACGAAACAACTTTAAGAGACAAATTACCCGAACTGGAAATCTAATAATCCAAAGAAATATATGAAACCTAATACATTCATGCAACGAGGAACCGCCTTGATACTGTGCCTGACGGCATCCTTACTTATTTGGGCGCAAACGCCGCGGAAACCCCGTATGCAAACCTCCGCTTCACCGGCAGAAACCGTATACAAGTCTTGGGAAGACCTGCAAGCCGAATTGAAAGGCAAAAAAGCACCTGCCAGAAGCACCGCACAGACACCCAAAAAGGATGCGTCCAAAAATAAGCCGGGCAAACCAACAGCGACGAAAAGCAAGAAAGCCTCTGCTGCATCCAAAAATTATATTGCCCTGAAAACCAATGTTCCCTTCCTTGCCGTAGCCGTACAGAACCTAGCCTTGGAAGTCAAAGTACACAAGCATATTTCCATTGACTTCCCTGTGATGTGGAGCATCGGCGACATCGAGCGTGAACATGGGCTGCGTACCATCGCGTTTCAACCTGAAGGACGCTGGTGGTTGAAATCGGCAGGCAAAGGCCATTTTTTCGGTTTACACGCCCATGCCGCCTGGTTCAACCTGAAATGGGAAGATACACGTTATCAGACCCGAAAACAGCCTTTGCTCGGTGCAGGTATCAGCTACGGCTATAAGTTGCCTTTCTCCAACCATTGGGGAGCTGAGTTTACTCTTGGCGCAGGCTATGCCAACATGGAATACAATACTTATTACAACATAGAGAATGGCGCAAAATTGGATACCCGTAAACGCAATTACTGGGGAATTACACGTGCAGGCGCATCATTGGTTTACCGTTTCTAATATCAAAAAAGTTATGAAAAAGAATATATACCTACCGTTTGCCAAAAGCATTTGCCTCTTTTTATTATTACCGGCATTAATGACGGCATGCAGCCTCTACGAAGAGCCCGAAGTGACCCAAGACGGCGAACCGGGTATCGACCCCACAGGAGTGAATGTGAACATCGCCCTGTCACTACAACTGGATACAGAAAATATCACAGACAACGGAACCGGCACACGTGCCGACGCCGGACATCGCCACCGCATCATCGTGGATGCCTACCAGAACCGTATCCTTTCCAAACGGCAAATAGTCTACCATGAAGTGACCGACGCAGCAAAGCTGGAAATGGACCTCAGCATGAAGCTCCATGCGCGCGACTACCAGTTGGTTGTATGGGCGGACTACGTAAGCGCCGACAGCGATGAGGACCTCTACTACAATACAGCTACATTGGCTCCGGTAATCTCTCCCGATACCTATCGCGGAAACACCGAATACAAAGATGTATTCTATTCATGCCAAGACCTGAAATTGAGTAAATACCGCAACCAATGGAACGCCTCCATAACGTTAGAGCCTGCAATGAAACGCCCTGTGGCACGTTATGAACTCATTGCCAACGATGTTGAAAAGTTCATGGCAAACGGTGCGAAAGCCGGAGACAAATATTCCTTACAGGTACGCTATTTAGGCTTTTATGATACCGGATTCCATGCCTTGGACGGCATCAGCAAACATGGCCTGCAATACATCACGTTCAATCGCACGATTACCGTCCCCCCCGCAGGAACAACTGAACTAAGCGTAGCTTTCGACTATACGTTTATACCGGAAGATGGCGAAATACCCATTGCGGTGGAATTGCTGGACAATAAGGAGAACCTGCTGGCACGTACCTACCTTACGATAGCCTGCAAGGAAGGAGACCGCATTGTGAAACGTTCCAACTTCCTGACCGCCGACCCGTCCGGAGGCATCGGCGTGGATCCCGGCTACGACGGTTCGATAGACGAAGACCTGACCGTAGAATAAGAATCAACAATAATTATATAACACTTTAATTTTTCTAAGATTATGAAAAAGAGTTTATTAAACATCGTAATGGCTGCATTCATCAGTTGTTTTGCAGCTTGTAGTGAAGAAGAGATCATCGCCACTCAAGACGGAACCCCAAAGGAAGTAACCGTCGTGGCGCAAGTGCCTAACAATGCAACTACCCGCAGCGTAGGAGTAGACAATGTAATCGGTGACGATCAACTGCGTTGCATCCTCTCCGTTGTGAAGAATGATGACAAGTCGGAAATGACCCGTATTGAGAAACTGGTAAATGCAGAAGACACCCAAATATCATTCACTTTCACAGTAGGCAGTAACGTAGAGTACAGTTGTTTGTTTTGGGCAGATTATGTAGATAAAAGTGCAAGTAAAACAGGTGAAAAATACACCGATAAGTATTACAACACCGCTAACATGCAAGCTATCTGTGTAAATGCAGACGCTGAAAACCCAGCCAACAACGCCAAATTGTTCAACAATCCCGCTGCCGATGCTTTCTGCGGCGTGCTGTCTAACTCTCAAATTAAAGACGCTGATATACTAAACATTACTTTGAAGCGTCCGTTTGCCAAACTGAACCTAACGCCCAAAACTGAAGATGATTGGAAGGAGAAAGTTGGAACAATGGATATAGAATTTGAAATGCCGGGAGAATTCAATATGATAGCAGGATCCGCCGCCGGAACCAAGACGCTTGTAAAAGCAACCGGAGTTAAAAAAGAGGCAGAGAAGTATTTCTCAACATTCTTGTTCGTTGAAAACCCCGAAACTGCAAAGTTCAATAGTGACATCAAAATAGTTCTCACAGAAGATAATGCCGAAACTCCTTTACCTGAAAAAGTTATCGAAAAAGGATTTACCGTTAAACCGAATTATGAAATTAATGGTGGAGTCAATCTCTCTACACAAGAAAAAATTAAAATAGATGTGGACATTGACGGCAAGCCGGAAGATCCGAATGCTCCGAAAGTAGGCCAATTCCTCTATGCCGACGGTACTTGGGGAGATGCTTACAATACTGAGGGTAGCCAAAAAAGTATAGGCATCATCTTTGCTGAGGCAAAAGGTAAGACTGATAATTCCGAATATGGCAAAGAAGGAATGGTACCATATGCGTACGCAATGGCCATCAGAAGTATCAACAAATCCAGATTAAATATAGGGGCTGAGGGAAACGATATCACAGTGGTAAATGGAATAAACAAAAACGAACCTTGGAATAATACAGATTATAGTGGATATCAATACACACAAGTAAATTTTTTACCCACATTTAGTAATTACGCCGCTTCTTCTCCTCTCTACGAGGCATATAAGACGTGGCTAACGACTAATGAGATCCCCGATTCAGCTACTAACCTGAGTTCTTGGTATGTTCCTTCCGCACGCCAGTTACTTGACATGATGGGGTTAAGTGTTGGCTTTAATGGATATACTATTGACAACATAGAGGTAACAGCTATATCTAAAAATGAAGCAATGGCTAATAGCTATAATACTATGTTAGCAGAAAGTGCAGAAAATGCTTTCAGTACCGGTTCAGTAACCAATATGATGTCATCTTATGTTACAGACAAACCGACTTTTGCAATGGTGCAGTTCCAAAATGGTGCCATCGTCGCCGACAAGGCTTTACAAACACCTGGTTTCACACCAACGAGTTATGCAAATATCCGTCCTGTAATCACCATATTTAAAACAGTAAACTAATTCCGACCTTATACCAATCCCAAGAAAGGCAAGGCCCCTCATTCCTTGCCTTTCTTCATTTATAGCTTTGTCATTCGGAGCATAGTGAAGCATCTCCTCTCTCATCCTTACTCATAACATGAGCAGCTTTTCTATTTAGCTCTGAATGACAAAGCCCAATGATTAACATTCCCCCCCTGTTAATATAAAGGAAAACCTTCTAACAAAAGCTACGGCTTTCTATACTAAAACATCTGAAAATCATAGCCTATTATTCCCCAAAAGCATTAGCAACAGCTTTAGAATATGTCATTATAAGACTAAGTTCCTACCTGCAACCATCTACCTCTTCCCTGCTATCTCAATAACTGTACTATACCTGTCACAACGGCTCAACACCCGCTTTCCTTGAAGCACTCACTTTCGAAATCCGTGAAAGTGTAGAAGTAGTATTGATACACATATTGTACCATTTATTACTCGTTGCATGGCATAACGAAACGGGATTATAATTTCATCGCACACAATTATAATCCAATAGAAGAATATTATAATCCTTGAACACAACATTATACTCCGGTTTCGGACGAATGAGCTAATTTTGTTTCGTAAGAGAAACTAAAAAGCTAAAACATCATGAAAGACAAGATTATTTATTTATTAATTGCACTATCCATTTATCCGGCTCTACTGTCCGCCGCTCCTAAAGAAGAAAAAGTATTCGCCGGTTATTTCGACATCCCGATAAACAGTCCGGAAGGAACAGAGGTTATCGGCCGTATTCATCTGGAAAGGAATAAAGATGTATTGACAACCCCTATTCCTGCCGGTTACCATTTTGAGATTCTCAAGCAAACGGACGGACTGTTCAATCTGGACACCCGATACGACTTATCCAAACGAATTATGGGAGTGCTGACCGTAGCCAAAGGGCAAAACACAGGAAACGCTCCTTCCAACCATAACCTGACCATAGCCCTGAAAAACGGTGACAAGCAACTGAAAAAATTCAATATCAAGATTAAGGTTGTAAGAAAAACTTTATGGAGCCTGTTTTATGAACGTTACACTTCCGGTACGCTCAACAACCAACGGTTATACGGACGCATCAAATACTCCGACAACGAAGTAGCTGCCAAAATTGACGAGCTGAAAAACAATGGCTGGAAGTTTGCCGGACTGGAAAAGTGTTATCAAGGACGCCCGCAAGACTATATAGGAAAGTTCGACTTGACTAATGAGTATATGCCAAGTGGAACCATAGAATACGACTGGGAAAAGGTCGTTAATCAAATAGGTGGCTTGGGATATTCCTACGCTACTTCAAAAGTCTACGGTCCGAAAGGCAATCCCGAAAAGCGTGGCGAATTGCGAGAAGCCTTATATCAAGCAATATTGACCTATACCAATTCCGTACCCGTAGAAGGCAACGAAGTCATGGTCAATGGAAAACCGATAGGAAATTGCACCGGAGACGGCTTCGCCATGTTGCAGGCACACAAAATGGCAGGGATGCAGATACCCACTCACCAGTGGTCACTGACCGATGGCTTAATGGTACCTGTACTTCATCTGATGCCTGAATTGCTGAAAGGCATGCACAATCAGGATGAAACGAGTTTGAAAGTCCACAATGCTCTTATACGTTACTTACAAATCTTCTTTTCCGAGATAAAAAGTCGTCGTGCCATTGATAACCCCGATGGACGCTGGGGCGAACTGCAGGACACAATATACTCATCCGGTGCATGGGCAGATGCTAATCTCGGTCATCGATCACGCACTATGCTGGCATTACCTATCATTTGGGCAGATTACAACCGCCCTTTAACTTACGTACAGTATTGGTATAGTGATTATTATCATGACAAGCCGTTCAAAGGATTCAGTTTCTCACCGGGTTGGAGTCCGCATGGTATTGCAGCAGATGTTAGCCGTTGGATGACCAAATATAACATTGTCGCTCACAAATATATCCAATCGGGATTCCAACCGGATGGAACTATATCACACCACATCGCCAATGCAACCGATGCCGCTATGGTAGCGTACGGCTTTGAATGGTTGACAGACTGTAACAGCGGCTACGACTATTTCAAGAATACTAAATTTAAGATAGACGACAAATACTACCAGTTCCAACTGGACCGCCTGCTTAATGTATATCCAAGATTATTCTATAAACAACATATGGACTTCCTTGTTTCCGGACGTTCTTTCTTGGACGATATGCGTAAATTTGTCACCAATACATATTGCAATGCTGTAAAATCCATGCTTGATGCGCGCAGTAAAAGTACAGAATTGAAAGGTGTAGAGCAGCTAGAGGAACTTTGCAAAAAGTTGAAAGAAAACACCTATGAATATTCGGGTACAAATGCTTACTGGGTAAATGAATATCTGGTACATCGTCGTGGAGAATATGAAACGCCGTTCTATGCTTCTCTAAAATTAAAATCAGAACGTACCGTAGGTGCAGAAGATTTCAGTAAGAAAGTACGTCGTTCATGGCACATGGGATACGGTATCCTGCAAGTGAAAGCAACAGGAAATGAATACTCCGACCGCGTATTGTGCAACTTCGACTGGCATGCCCTACCCGGATTGACAGAAGAATGGCGTAACGACCCGATGCCGTTGGGACATGCACAGGCATCACTGCCTGGACTGAACAAAATTTCAGGTGTGCTGGCAGACGGCAAAGCCGGTATGGGCATCTACCACCATTTGCCGAAAGAGACATACAGTTCGGCCACAGCTTTCAAGAGCTATCACTTCATCGAAGACAAAATCATTGCATTAGGGAGCAAGATTTCCCGCTTACGCCCGGGACAAGGAAATGAAATCGTAACTTTCATCGACCAGTCTGCATTAGGCGGCCCGCTGACTTGGTATGCTAACAGAAAGCTGCAAACCGTAGAACCCGGCCAATCTGTGAATGTCACAAAAGAAATAGACGACGTATGCTGGCTGCATCAGGGCAGCAAAGGATATATCATCTTGCCGATGAAGAAGCTCTCATTACAAATAAAGAGTGGTAAAGAAATAAATATCACCGATCGCAAAATAGCCAATAAGAAACCAAACTTCATTATAGCCCTGAGCCATGGAACCGAACCGGGACAAATATGGGATAACTCCTATCGCTATGTACAGCTGCCTAATGTCAGTGCAGAAGAAATGCCGACACGTGTAGAGGCATTATTGAAAGATTTGGAATTCATTCTGCAAGAAGGTGCGGCACATGCCATATACTCCGATACGGACAAGACTTGGCAATATGCTTTCTTCAAGCCTGGAAGCATTGCCGTAGGCAATACTACAGTTACTTCCGAGGACGTTGCACAAATTATGTTGCGTGACAACGGAACGGAATGGATATTATCTGTTAACAATCCGATGCCGGACGGACAAAAGCAAACCCTGACTTTCAGTACTTCCGTCAAACTACGTGCGGGAACTTATACCTACCAAACCGAAGGCATGTATCCGCTGGAGGGTGAAACCGTTACGGTGACACCGGAAGATAAAGGCTGCAAAATAACAGTAGAACTTCCCGACCGCCGGGATGCGGCAAGGTACAACTATCAATCGGATCTGTACGCAGCCACTCCGATAGTAGTGAATATCCCCAAGAAACAATAATATCAAAAACACACTCAAATCCAAATAGTAATGAATAAACTGTCCATAATATGTTTGGTTACAGCAGGACTATCATCTTGCACCAATTCTCAAACAACCCAACCTAAAAACGAGCATGTAAGCAACAAGTCTGCCCACCAACCCAATATCATAATCCTGCTGACCGACGACCAGGGATATGGAGATATGAAGTGTTACGGCAACCAACATCTGCAAACTCCCAATCTGGACCGATTGGCAGCTGAAGGAACCCGTTTCACCAATTTCTATGCCGGAGCCGCCGCTTCAACCCCTTCACGTGCCGCCCTACTGACCGGACGCTATGCCGAACGCGTGGGAGTACCGGGCGTAGTAGATGACACTTCGGAAAACGGCATCAAACGCAGTGAAATTACTCTGGCAGAATATTTAAAACAGAATGATTACGCTACCGCCCTCGTGGGCAAATGGCATTTGGGATATCAGCCCGAATATCTACCGTTGCGTCATGGCTTCACCGAATTCTATGGTCTTCCCTACTCCAATGATATGTGGCCTTATCATCCGGCTCCCGACCATGCCTATCCAGCATTGCCTCTTTATGACAACGACCACATAGTAGAATACAATCCTCCCGTCAACCAAATGACTACAAGACTGACCGAACGCGCCATCCGGTTTATCAATGACCATAAAACAGAACCGTTTTTCCTCTACCTGCCCTACACCCAACCGCATGTACCATTGGGCGTATCGGATAAATTCAAAGGGAAATCCGGAGAAGGGCTTTATGCCGACGTCATCATGGAAATAGACTGGAGTGTGGGTGAAATTATGAATACTCTAAAGACCAACGGACTGGATGAGAATACCATTGTCATGTTCACATCCGATAACGGTCCCTGGCTAAGCTACGGCAATCATGGCGGCAGCAACGGCGGGCTGCGTGAAGGCAAAGGGACGACCTTCGATGGCGGGCAACGCGTACCGTTCGTAGTGCGTATGCCCGGCGCAATACCTGCCGGCAAGGTGAGCGAACAGTTCCTTTCCGCCCTCGACATCACACCGACACTAGTGAACCTCACCCGGTCGCAAATGCCACGCATGAACAAATTTGACGGACAAGACGCCTGGGGCATCCTTACCGGAAAAGAAACAGGCCATCAACCTTTCTACTTCGTCTACAACGGTATGGTAGAAGCCTTACGTGACGGAAAATGGAAATGTATAGCCCCACACAACTATCGCATCGTAAAGACTCCCGGCAAAGACGGACTGCCCGGCGAACAGATCGCCAAAGGCGGGAACATCGGTCTCGCCCTCTTCGACATGGAAGCCGATCCTAAAGAAAGCAACGATGTGGCAGCGAAATATCCTGAAATCGCAGAACAGATGTACGCCAAAATAAGGGAGTTCCAGAAAGAAATAGATGAAGAGATGAAACACCTTATGATTGAATAAAAAATATGCCCACTAACAAAAGACGAACTGTATCATGAAAAGAATCTTATTGCTATCGGCTTTAGCGCTACTGGGCTGCCGGAGTCTCCTAACAGCCCAACAAGTGTATCCCCTGCAAGTCAAGGAGATTCCGGCATGGGTGGCAAATGCTTTTACGGTAGCGCAAACGCAATCGGAAGCCATGTACAAAGAAGTAATAAAAACCGGATTGCTTCCACGCTCCATTCAAAAGGGCTTGCAACCTAAAACAGACTGGACCGCAGGTTTTTTCCCCGGTACACTATGGTATCTGTACACCTATACCGGAAACAAAGCATGGAAAAAGCGTGCCGAGAATGCCACCGCCTTAATGAAAGGAGAACAGAACAACGCTTTCGACCACGACATCGGTTTCAAGATGTACTCTTCCTACGGCAACGGCTATCTGTTGACAGGAGACGAAACCTATCGCCACATCATATTCCGTTCCGCCAAAACACTGACATCGCGTTACTCGTACAAAACGGGACTCATCATGTCGTGGGAACCGGATAAGAAACGCGATTGGCTTTTCCCGGTTATCATAGACAACATGATTAATCTGGAGATACTGATGGAAGCCTACAAAATATCGGGAGATACTACACTCAGGCAGATCGCCGTCTCCCATGCAGACAAGACCATGCAATATCATTATCGCAAAGACATGTCCTGTCCGCATGTTGTGGACTACGAACCGGAATCCGGCGCTATGCGCAAATACGACTGGAACAACGGTTCAGACAACACAACAAACTCTGCTTGGTCCCGCGGACAATCATGGGGACTCTACGGCTTCACAATGATGTATCGCGAAACGGGTGACCGTAAGTACCTGCAACATGCAGAGAAAATTGCAGACTTCCTGCTGAATCATCCAAACATGCCTCAAGACATGATTCCTTATTGGGATTATTCCTCACCCGACCGTTCAAAAATACGCGATGCATCGGCAGCAGCCATTATGGCATCGGCACTAATGGAGCTCAGCACCTATTCCGTTCAAGGAAAAAAATACTTCGAGGCCGGAGAGAAACAATTGAAAACCCTCTCTTCGCCCGGTTATCTGGCAAAACCGGGAACTCACAAAAACTTTATTCTGATGCATGCCACCGGAAACGTTCTCCGCAACAGCGAACTGGACGGTGCATTGTCGTATGCCGATTATTATTACATAGAAGGCTTGCTGCGATACCTGAAACTCCTCAACGGAAAAGAGCTATATAAAGCAATGAATTTATAAGAATCTCATTCTTATATTTATTTCATCTATAATAAATCTTCATTTTTTACAATAACCCGGTAGAAATGAAGATTTATTGTTATCTTTGTCTTAAAGAACCTTATCAATCAGCAAGTCATGACAAAGCCTATCTTATTGCCCATATTACTTTGGATATTTATACACCCGCTTTGCGCTCAAACCGCAGAACCGATTAGCTTTATTCATATCGGGCTGGATGAGGGATTGTCACAAAGTACTGTATTCGATATTGCTCAAGACAAATACGATAATATGTGGTTTGCCACATACAACGGATTAAACAAATATGATGGCTATACATTCACCGTATATCAACATAATGAAAAAAACAAGCAAAGTTTAGGCTGCGATATTGTCCGTTCACTTAAAGTCGATGAGAAAGGTCGAATTTGGATTGGAACTTACGAAGGGCTTTCATTATACGACAACGACAAGGATTGTTTTCAGAATTTCCAATACAAGAAAGAAGGGAAAAATATGCCTGTCAACAAGATTGTAGCTGTCAACGAGGAACTGTTACTCATCTATACGGACGATGAACTTATCCTATTCAATACACACACTCAATCATTCTCCCAATCTCAACTAAATCCGGATTTATTTACGATAACCCCTACATCCATCACTCATCAAGGAGATAATATTTATATAGGAAGTCGTGAAGGTTTATTCTCTTATTCCATTTCACAAAACACAATTAAAAACATTGTACCTAAAGTCCTTAAGGGCAAACATATATCTGCCGTATTACAACAGTCGCCTACATTATTATGGATAGGAACCGAAGGAAACGGACTATTTCTTGTAAATCCTCAAAATGATGAAGTCAAGCAATATACAGCGATATCAGGAAGTACACATACAATCAGTTCAAATTATATACGCGTACTATCATTGGACACACAAAACCGGCTATGGGTAGGAACGATCAATTCTCTTAACATATATCAAAAAGATAGTGATTCATTTTCAATATACAAAAGTGATCCTCTAAGGGAAGGAAGCCTCTCGCAAACTTCCATACGCAGTATATTCACTGATTCACAAGGCGGCGTATGGTTAGGAACATTCTTCGGTGGCCTGAACTATTATCATCCATTAAAAAACCGCTTTCAAAAGATGCAGTTCATTCCCAACCGTAATTCCCTAAATAATAATATCATAAACTGCATAGTAGAAGATAAAGAAAATAATCTATGGATTGGCACAAACAGCGGTGGAGTAAACTTTTATAATTCCAAGAGCAATACATTCAGCCATTACACCCAAAAGGACGGTCTGGGTTCCAACGATGTAAAGACTATCTATGTAGACGAACAAGCAAACAAAGTTTATATCGGTGTACATGCTGGCGGCATCAGTATTCTACATCGCAAAACCGGTCGTATCGAAACCTTTACTATTCCTTATCCATCAGGAATTGCAACAAAAAGTATCTATGCCATTGTACCTATCGGCAACGGTGAATATTGGCTAGGGACTTTAGGTGGAGTGGTGCGTTTCAATCCTTCACTAAAAACATTCACACCAGTTACTACCGAAAAAGGCGGAAAACCATTCAAAAGTACACGAATCACTACCGTTTTCAAAGACAACAAACACCGTTTGTGGTTTGGTAGTGAAACTGGACTCATTGTCTATAAACAAGACGGGAACGAACTGCAAAGCACTTCTGCATTGCCTCTGGATTCCCCTCTCAATCATTGTTTTATAAACGGCATATATGAGGGACATGACGGCATTTTTTGGATTAGTACACGTAATGGAATTTACCGTTTCAATGAAACGACCCAAGAAAGTAAACAATATACTACTGAAGAAGGATTGCCGAATAATGTAGTATTCGGCATACTGGAAGACTCTGAAGGCAAATTATGGGTCAGTACAGATAAAGGATTAAGCTGTTTCCAGCCTAAGACTGAAAGATTTCGTAATTTCACAAGCAACGACGGGCTGCAAAGCAACCAATTTACAGCATCTGCACACTGCCGTACCGCTAACGGAAAAATGTATTTTGGTGGCATCAAAGGCATCACGACCTTTCAGCCCGAAAGAATCGTGGACAATCCGTATACCCCTTCGGTCATTATTACTGACCTGCGACTTTTCAACAAAAAAGTTACACCCGGAGATGAAACCCGCATACTGAAAAGCAATATCCGCGAAACCAATAGTATAACTCTCACCGCGGGACAGTCCATGTTCTCACTGGATTTCGTAGTCCCTAACTATATATCAGGAAAACACAATACTTTTGCCTATATGCTAAAAGGATATGATAAAGAATGGTATTATACAAACAATCAATGCACTGTGTCTTACTCCAATCTACCGGCGGGCACATATCATTTCTTGGTGAAAGCTGCCAATAATGATGGGAAATGGAACGAAAAACCAACGGAATTGGAAATTACCATATTACCGGTATGGTATAAAACATGGTGGGCCATTCTGTTATTCATTGCAACATTCATTGCAATTACAATATTCATATTCCGTTATTTCTGGATGCGTAAAAGTATGCAAGCCAAGCTTGAAATGGAACGAGTGGACAAAAAAAGACAAAAAGAAGTGAATGAGATGAAACTGCGCTTCTTTATTAATATCTCGCACGAGCTGCGCACACCACTCACTTTAATCCTAGCCCCGATACAGGATATGTTGGACAAAGTAAACGACCGATGGCTACACAAACAACTGGAACATGTACAAAAAAACACCAATCGGTTGTTACATTTGGTGAACCAGCTAATGGATTATCGGCGTGCTGAATTGGGAGTGTTCAATCTCAAAGTAAAATACACCCCCATTCATAAAGTCATTGAAAAAGACTTCTCATTTTACGACCGATTGGCGCAAAGAAAGAAAATAGCTTATAGCTTTTCCTCAGAGGTAGAAGGGAAAAACATTCTCTGCGATCCTAACTATTTAGAACTGATAGTCAACAACTTGCTTTCAAACGCATTCAAATATACCGATGAAGGGAAAAGCATTACAGTTACATTGAAAGAAACGGGCAAAGAATTATTGCTGCAAGTGAAAGATACAGGCGCCGGAATTCCCATCGACAAACAATCTAAAATATTCGATCGCTTCTATCAGATAGACAATGAACATATGGGAAGCGGGATAGGACTATCATTGGTGCAACGACTCGTAAACTTGCATCATGGACGCATCGAACTAGAAAGCCGGGAAGGCGAAGGTAGCATTTTTTCCATCTATCTGCCAACAGAAAAAGCGGCATACCAACCTGAAGAAATAGCAGCTCAGACAAGTTCTACTGAAGAGCAACAGGCATATGCTACCAATAGCCAAGAAATGTACATTATCAATATAGAAGATAAAAAGCCAGAAGAAGAGACGGAGGAAAACAATGAAAAACAACAAGAAAAAATACTCATAGTGGAAGACAATCCGGATATCCAACAATATCTAAGCGATGAATTAGGTAAGAGCTACCGCATACTGAAAGCCGACAATGGTGAGCAAGCATTGGCTATTATAAAAGAACAGGAGATAGACTTAATTCTCACAGATGTGATGATGCCTGTTATGGATGGCTTACAGCTATGCAAACAAGTAAAACAGAATATGCGTACTTGCCATATCCCTATCATCATATTATCAGCTAAAACTGATTTGAAAGAACAACTGGAAGGATTGCAGGTAGGTGCAGATGATTATATACCCAAACCTTTTTCCATGGCAATGATTGCTACGAAAATAAGAAATCTTTTCCGCATGCGCAATCAGGCTATAAAACACTACTCCAATTCTTTAGATATAGAGCCGGAAAAGGTGGCACTCAACCCAATAGATGAAGAACTCTTAAAGAAAGCGGTAATTATAGTAGAGAAGCATATAGATGATGTTGATTTTTCTACTGAAGATTTTGCGCGAGAGATATGTATGAGCCGTTCTAACTTACACATGAAGTTAAAAGCCCTGACTGGAGATACAACCAATGATTTTATCCGTAAGATACGTTTCAATCGGGCATGCAAACTGCTCAAAGAGGAGCGATATACGGTAGCAGAAATAAGTACAATGGTAGGATTCAATACTCCATCTTATTTCTCAACCAGCTTTAAGAAATACTTTGGTTGCCTACCATCAGAGTATATCAAGGCATAACATTACATTTATATAAAAATATTGATATTATAGAAAAACAGAATATGACAAAGTACTTCATCCTTTTCATAATAAAAGTTATTGTATTGTCGGTACCTCTTTATGCACAGGCAGCCAAGCATATCAGCTTTGCCCACCTCGGTGTGAATGAAGGACTATCGCAAAGCACTATTTTCGACATCGTTCAGGACAGACAAGGCAATATGTGGTTTGCCACCTACGACGGATTGAACAAATACGACGGCTACGACTTCACTGTATATCAACATGATGAACAAAACCCATACAGCATCGGTTGCGATATAACCAGATCATGCATGGTCGATTCGCAAGGGAATCTATGGATAGGTACGGAAGAAGGCTTGTCACTTTATGATGCGTCACAAGATAAATTCTACAATTATCACTATCAAAAAAACAGGCCCATTAGCGGTATTGTGGAAATCAGCGAGAATCAATTACTTTTATTCTCCAATAAGAGCAAAAGCCTTTTGCTGTTTGATACCGAAACCCAACAATTTTCCAACGAGCCCCTACATCCCTCATTGTTGTCCATATCCCCTACCACCATCAGCAGGCAGGGAGACAATGTATATATAGGAAGTTATAAAGGAGTGTTTGTCTACTCAATCTCACGCAAGACACTCAAAGACATCACGCCTAACGAACTTCAGGACAAACAAATACTTGCCATTCTACAACAATCCCCTATTTGCCTATGGATAGGAACAGAAGGGCATGGACTGTACAAAGTCAATCCACAGACCAAAGAAACAACCAATTATGTCAACACCCCCGGAAAAAAGGGAGGAATCAGTTCCAACTATATCCGTTCGCTGGCGCTTGATTCACAAAACGATTTGTGGATAGGCACCATCAACTCTTTGAACACCTATAATGAGACGACCGATTCGTTCGACAGCTACACCAGCGACACAGAAGTCAACGGCAGTCTTTCGCAAACATCCGTCCGCGATATATTTATGGACTCGCAGGGCGGAATGTGGTTAGGCACCTTCTATGGCGGATTAAACTATTACCATCCTCTCAAGAACCGTTTCCAGAACATCCGTTCCATCCCCAAAACAAATTCGCTGAACAGCAACATCATCGGATGTATCAAGGAAGACAAGCATAAAAAACTTTGGATAGGCACCAATAACGGCGGCCTGAACTTTTACGACCCGCAGACCTGCCAATTTGCACATTACACCCGGAAAGACGGGCTTGCTTCCAATGACGTAAAAGCCATTTATGTTGATGAAGCGCAGAATTTGGTCTACATCGGTACCCACACCGGAGGCCTCAGCATCCTGCACCGCAATTCCGGCCGCATCGAAACATTCAACCAAAGAGCCACACGAAACATATACGACATTGAACCGGCGATCAACGGTGACTTATGGCTGACCGGAATGACAGTCCTTATACGTTTCAACCCTCAGAAGAAGACACTTACCCGCATCACTGCCCAAAGCGACGGACGCCCTTTGGCACAAGAGGAGTTTACCTATATTTTGCGCGACAGCCAGCAACGCCTTTGGATGGGCAGCGAAAAGGGAATGAACGTATATACGGAAAATAAGGACGGACTATTGGTCTGCCCCATATTGCCGGAAGGTTTTCCAATAAGGCATAAGGCGGTTACAGCCATACACGAAGCCCATAACGGAATATTCTGGATAGGAACGCGAAGCGGACTTTTCCGCTTTGACGAAAACAAAAAAGAGTATAAGCAATACACCACCGCCGACGGACTTCCCAACAACGTTATTCATGGAATATTGGAAGACGCCAACGGCGGATTGTGGCTAAGTACCAACAAAGGATTGAGCCGTCTCCAGCCCGAAACAGAGAAATTCCGCAATTATACGGACAACGACGGGCTTCAAAGCAACCAGTTCACCAACAACGCCCATTGCCGGACAGCAGACGGACAAATGTATTTCGGTGGCATCAACGGCATCACTCTGTTCCATCCGGAACAGATAGTGGACAATCCATACACTCCACCGGTTGTCATCACCCAACTGCACCTGTTCAACCGAAGGGTCTTTCCCAATGACGACACCGGCATATTGAAGACAGATATCAGCGGGACAAAAAGCATCACACTGTCGAGCAAACAGTCCATGTTTTCACTGGATTTCGTCGTATCCAACTACATATCAGGCAATCACAACACATTCGCCTATATGCTGAAAGGCTTCGACAAAGAATGGTACTACTCCAACAGCCTGCGCACAGTGTCCTACTCCAACCTGCCGGCGGGCACCTATCATTTCCTTGTAAAAGCCGCCAACAGCGACGGGAAATGGAATGAAACGCCCACAGAACTGGAAATCGTGGTGCTTCCTGTCTGGTACAAAACGTGGTGGGCTATCCTGCTGTTCGTCATCGCTTTTGTCTCCATCACCATTTTTATATTCCGTTATTTCTGGTTGCGCAAAAGCATGGAAGCGAAACTGCAAATGGAACGCGTGGACAAAGAGCGACAGAAAGAAGTGAGCGAAATGAAACTGCGTTTCTTCATCAACATTTCCCATGAGCTGCGCACCCCACTCACCCTGATTCTCGCCCCGGTACAGGAAATGCTGGACAAAGTAAGCGACCGGTGGCTGCACAGGCAACTGGAACATGTACAGAAGAATACCAACCGACTGCTGCATTTGGTGAACCAACTAATGGACTACCGACGCGCCGAATTAGGTGTGTTCAATTTGAAAGTAAGGCTCAATCTGATACACAATGTGGTCGAAAAGAATTTCCTGTTCTATGAACGTCTGGCCCAACGCAAACGGATAGCCTATAACCTCAGTTCCAATGCAGAAGGACGTGAGATATTCTGTGATCCGGATTATATGGAACTGATTGTAAACAATCTGCTTTCCAATGCCTTCAAATACACAGGTGAAGGCAAGAGCATCACAGTGACCTTGAAGGAAGAGAATCACGAGTTACTCCTTCAGGTAAAAGATACGGGAAGCGGCATCCCCATTGACAAACAGGGCAAAATCTTCGAACGCTTCTATCAGGCAGACAACGAGCACTTGGGCAGCGGCATCGGGCTATCACTGGTGCAACGCCTCGTGGAGCTGCATCATGGGCGTATCGAACTGGAGAGCGAAGAAGGCGTCGGAAGCACTTTCTCCATCTATCTGCCCACCGAGGAGTCTGCATACCTTCCGGAAGAGAAACTGGTTGAGTCCGAATCCATCGAGGAACAGAGAGTCTACACCACCAACAACCGGGACATGTATGTCATCGATACGGAAGACAAAGAAAGTCCGGAAGACGAGACATCCCCGGAAGAGACGGCAGCTAAAGACAGACAAAACAAAGAAAGCATCCTGATTGTGGAAGACAACACAGACATCCGCCAATACCTCTGTGAGGAGTTGGGCAAAACCTACCATATACTGAAAGCAGAAAACGGCGAGGAAGCGTTGTCCATTGTGAAAGAGCAAGAGGTGAGCCTCATACTGACGGATGTCATGATGCCCGTTATGGACGGCCTGCAGCTATGCAAACAGATAAAACAGAATCTGCGCACCTGCCATATACCTGTCATCATATTGTCCGCCAAGACGGACCTGAAAGAACAATTGGAAGGACTGCAAGTCGGTGCGGACGACTATATTCCCAAGCCTTTCTCTATGATAATGATCGCTACAAAGATCAAGAACCTGTTCCGCACCCGCTACCGGGCTATCGAACACTATTCCAACTCCTTGGAAGTAGAGCCCGAAAAAGTAGCACTCAATCCGTTGGACGAAGAGTTGTTGAAAAAAGCGGTAGCCATTGTGGAGAAGCACATGGACAACGTGGAGTTTTCCACCGAGATATTCGCCCGCGAAATGTGCATGAGCCGTTCCAACCTGCACATCAAGATGAAAGCACTGACAGGAGAATCTGCCAATGACTTCATTCGCAAGATGCGTTTCAACCAGGCATGCAAGCTGCTGAAAGAAGGGAAATACACAGTTTCGGAAATCAGTGGAATGGTGGGTTTCAACACCCCATCCTACTTCGCCACCAGCTTTAAAAAATACTTCGGTTGCCTGCCGTCAGAGTACGGGAAATAGCCGCTTGGACAGATTCAAAATATAATTCTACAAAAGTGAGACGGGGATAAACCCGTCTCACTTTTTATTATACACCATTACAAGCGAAGAAAGAATAACTTCTCTACCTTTGCTTCAAACGAATTACACCCATAACAATCATATCAACTTTTACTATCATGAAAAAACTCCTACTACTCTTATTGACGCTTACACTCTCCCTGCAAGGCAGCCTTGCACAAACCACAGAACAAGACCGTAAAATGAAATGGTGGCGCGAAGCACGCTTCGGGATGTTCATCCACTGGGGCCCCTACTCCATTCTGGGAGGTGTCTACAATGACTATCTGCAACGGCTCGGAGGAACAGAATGGATTATGAACCGCTGCAAAATTCCGGTAAAAGAATACCGGGCAATAACCCGGACGTTCAACCCTGTGAAATACGATGCCGAAGCATGGGTGAAAATGGCGAAAGATGCCGGTATGAAATACTTGGTGATTACCACCAAGCATCACGACGGTTTCGCCATGTTCAAATCCAATGCCAGCCGGTACAACATCGTCGATTTCACCCCATACGGCAAGGATATACTGGATGCTTTGGCAAAAGCCTGCCGCAAACACGACATGAAATTAGGTTTCTACTATTCACAGATACAGGACTGGAACAACCCGGGAGGAACTACCCACAGAAGGCCCATGAGTCAAGGATGGCCCAACCCGAAAGCAGAAGAGATAGATGCCTACACTTTGGCGCACAATGGCAGTTGGGACCCTTTGCAACAGACAGCTACCCTTGAAGAATACTTTGACAACGTGGCGATTCCCCAAATTAAGGAGCTGCTGACCAACTACGGCGACATAGCCGTATTCTTTTGGGATACCCCATCCGGAATGCCCGAGAAGTATGCCCAAAAAATAAGCAACCTTTTCAAAGACCACCCGCACATCATCACCAACGACCGCCTGATCAGAGGCAATGAGAAATATACCGGCGACTACAAAACACCCGAACAAACTATCCCCACCCTCAAGCAACTGGATGGCACAGATTGGGAAACATGCATGACCCTGAATGACAGTTGGGGATACAAAAAGCGCGGTTGCACATGGAAAACATCTCGCACATTGATTTTGAACCTGATCGATATTGTCTCAAAAGGAGGCAACTACCTTCTCAATATCGCCCCCGACGGTGAAGGATCCATTCCCGAAATCAATTACCGCCGTCTGAAAGACATCGGGAACTGGATGAAGAAATATGGAGAATCCATTTATGGAACCGAACGCGTACAGACTGACGAACCGAAATGGGGACGTTGCACACAAAAAATTGCGGGCAACCGGACTTATGTATATCTGCATGTCATAGACTGGCCCGAAGACGGACAGCTCCTGTTCCGTCTCTATGAAGACGCCGCTTCGGCAACCCTATTGCACAACGGGCATCCCTTGAAATTCAAGAACACCCACGACGGTATTTATATCGACCTTCCCAAAGAAGCTCCCGACCAATATGCCTCCGTCATCAAGCTGGAGTTCAACAAGAAACTTCCTCAAATCAAAATCAAGCCGATGAACACCACAAACTACGAGATCGTAGATGAGAATAATAAGAAGGACAAAGAAAATGCACAGATTCAAAAGCCCATTCTACAAAATTAAAACTGTTTTGCACCCATGTAGCAATTCATTAGATGAGCCAACAAGCCGTTTACATACCAATGGGATACCTTTGTAATCATTAGTATGGAATCATTTAAGAACAATATAACATGAAAAAACAGCTTTTTATTCTCTTGACATTCTGCCTGACGCTGGCTGCCGCGCGGGCCGGAAATGCTACTTACGTACACGAAAATGTGCGCGAAACCCCGTATCCGCAGCAGGGACATACTTTATACATAAACCCTGCCCCGTTGTTAGTGCCCCAAAGCACCAAGCAGTCGGACTACCTGCAATTCAACCTGTCGCGAAGCAAAGACTTTTCGGACGCAAGTACCCTCCTGTCACAGCCCAAACCCTGGTGCATGTTTAACCCGCACAAGGTGCTGGAAAGCGGCACATGGTACTGGCGCGTACGTTCGGTGAGCAAAGAAGGCAAAGAACTCCCTTGGAGTAAAACTTACAGCTTCACTGTAACCGATGACATACCTCAATTCGTCACTCCCGAAGCAAATGTTTTCCTGAACAACATTCCTCAGGCATACCCCCGCATCTATTGCTTCCTGAACGGCAATCTGGAAAAGGCGCGCAAGAAAGTGCGCTCCAATCCGGAATTCGAGAATATGATCAACGATTCGCGTAATGCACTCGGCTCCAATTACACCAACGACACCAAGCCATACAGGCAGATCACCCGCATGGCTGCCGAATGTGACAACCTGAATACCGCTTACCAAATGCTGCAACTGGACGTGTACGCCGATAAGATGGTGCAGAATGTACGTTGCCTGCTGGCAGTGGAACCCGACAAGAAAGTCATCAACAATGACTTCAATGCCGGAGAACTGATTTACACTCTGGCGTGCACCTACGAAAATTGTTACGACCGCTTCACTCCGCAAGAGCGCAAGCAAATGGAAGGCATCATTATGGACGTATTGTCACTCTATTATAAAAAACACATGATAGAGAAAAAAGAAACCCATATCTTCGACAATCATTTCTGGCAATTCGCTTTCCGTCACTTCATGCAAGCGGCACTGGTGATGTACGACAAATACCCGCTTGCCAAAGAATATCTGGAATATAGCTACGAGCTATGGACAGCGCGTGCTCCGGCATCCGGTTTCAACCGCGACGGCTCATGGCACAACGGAACAAGCTATTTCAGCGCCAATGCCGTCACTCTGGCTTATGTTCCCTCTTTATTCAGCTACCTGACAAAAACGGACTTCATGCAACACCCCTGGTATAAGAACGCCGGTCTTGCCCTATTGTATAGCTGGCAACCCCGGTCATTGAGCGCTGGTTTCGGTGACGGACATGAGAAGAACAACGGCAAGCCCCTGCGTATCCGAAGCGCCTTTGCCGACTTCATGGCACGTACCACCGGAGACCCCTATGCCGCATGGTATTCGTCCATCAACAACCGTTATAAGACGGAATCCGAAACACGCCTCTACCGCATGGCATACGGCAAGCAACGCCCCCCGAAAGCCGAGTTACCATCGGATGCCCCCAAAGCCGTATGGTTCAAAGACACCGGCGAAATGATAGCCAACAACAACCTGAAAAACTATAAGCATAATATCAGCCTCAGCTTCCGTTCCGGCGCGTTCGGTTCCGGCAGCCACACACATTCCAATCAAAACGCCTTCAACCTGCACTACGGCGGCAAAGCCATCTATCATGCAGTAGGTCATTATATGAACTTTTCCGATCCGCACAATCTGTTGTCCTACCGCAATACACGCGCCCACAACACCTTGCTGGTAGACGGCATCGGTCAGCCGTTCACCACACGCGCCTACGGAGACATCGTCCGTATGTTCAACGGTGAGCACATTTCCTACGCTCTGGGTGACGCGTCCAATGCCTATTGCGGCATCAGCGAATACCCCATGTGGCAGAAGAACTTCGCCAACCACAACCTCGAACAGTCGCGTGAAAACGGTTTTGGAGAGACTCCGCTAAAGAAATACCGCCGTCATATATTCCTGCTGCATCCCAATATCGTAGTGATCTACGATGAGCTGGAAGCCGGCAAGGCTGTCCGCTGGGACTGGCTGCTGCACAGTCCGGTGAAGTTCCAAATAGACGAAGCGACATCCACACTGACAACCCGCAACAAAAAGAGCAGATACACCTCTGTTGCCCGCCTGTTCAGTGAGCAGAAGTGCACCATCAGCCAAACAGACAAGTTTGCTGCCGAACCGAATACGAAGGCAGGCGTGCGCGGTGAAGATTTTACCTCCCCTTGGTCGCTGACAGCCAGCTATGCGCCCAGCAAGACCAACCGCATCCTTACCATCATCCAAGTGGAAGCGGACGGGAACCGGATTGTAGACATCAAGCATGCCGACAGCAACAGTTTTCAATGCGGCGACTGGAAGATTGAAGCGGAGCTGAACACCAAGCGCCCGGCAAGCCTATACATCCGGAACAGTAAAACGCAAGCCACATTCAGTTACGGAAAAGAGAAACCGGTCATGAACGGCCAAGTGTATGAAAGTAAGGACAGAAATTCCTCCATCCTATATGACAGCTTTGACGGTAAATGGGAAGTGCAGGAGATGAAAGACAGGCCTGCGCAAGCTACCGGCAAGGTGAAATAACAGATTACTATACTTTCATATTCATCTATAAAAAAGATCAAATGTTTTTTTGATTACAAATTAGCCAACTGTCAACCAACCTCTTACCACAGAGTAAAACAGTTGGCTAATTTTATACTATCCAATAGCATATAACAGCCCCTTTTATTACTTTTCACATAATTACTACAACTTTAAAATTCCTTCAAACAGGATTGAACTGACTTTCAACAGGACTATAATTATAAAAAACAGAGAGAAAGCACATTTCAATACAAACAAATTTACTTTGTTGAGCTAACAAAAATTGTTAGAGATATAATAAACTTTAATTAACCTCATCAAGTAAAAGTATTATGAAATGTAAGATTCTATTCATTGTATTTTTCCTTCTTATCGGTTTATCGACTGTCCATGCACAAAAAATGCAAATAACAGGAACTGTGATAGACAATGAAGGATATGAAGTAATCGGCGGTAGTATAACCATTAAAGGAACTACCGGAATGGGAACAGTCACCGATGTAAACGGCAAATACACTTTGACTGTAAATGATGCATCGAAAGACGTATTAGTCTTTTCGTATGTAGGAATGATCACACAGGAAGTAAAAGTCAACGGACAAAAAACAATTAATGTAACTTTAAAGGCAGATGCTGTAATGTTAGATGAAGTAGTTGCTATCGGATATGCAACGGTAAAACGCAAAGACTTGACTGGCTCAGTAGCATCAGTGAAAAGTGAAGATTTGCTAAAGATACCAACATCGGACGTAACTCAGGCACTGGCCGGGCGTATGGCAGGTGTACAAGTCATGCAGAGTGAAGGTGCTCCAGGAGCATCCATTTCTATCCGCGTACGTGGTGGTATCTCTATTACCCAAAGTAATGAACCCTTGTATGTCATTGATGGATTTCCCACTGAAGATGGAATGTCTACCTTAGATCCCGCTGAAATAGAAACCATAGACATTCTGAAAGATGCTTCCTCCACAGCTATTTATGGTGCCCGCGGAGCTAATGGCGTCGTGGTAATTACTACTAAGAACGGTTCCAAAAACAAAGGGAAAGCAACTGTTACCTTTGACAGTTATTTCGGAATTCGAAAACTGGCAAATAAACTGGACGTACTCTCTCCTTATGAATATGTATTGGCCGATTACGAAAGAACTATGGGAACAGCTTCTGATATAACAGAAGAAACAGCCAAGTGGGAAGCGCGTTATGGTAAATTCAGTGATATCGAATCTAATTACAGGAATCGTAAAGGAATCGACTGGCAAGAAGAAACATTAGGGCGTACCGCTATTGCCCAAAACTATCGTGTTGGAATTCAAGGCGGAAGTGAAAAGACACAATATAGTATGGCCTACAGTTACTTCAAAGATGAAGGTGCCATGGTATATAGCGGCAATTCAAAACATAATATTTCCCTTAGTGTCAACAGCGAAATTAACAAATGGTTATCTGCCACAGGACGTATCAGTTTTGATCAGCTTAACATCTATGGTGTAGGTACTTCCGGAGACGGGACCAATGAAGGTACCTCTAACAAAGAAGCCAGATTCAATAAAATGACACACATATTACAGTATCGTCCAACAATCGGTATTACTGGAAATGATACAGATTTATTAGTAGGCGAAGATCCTGCATTGTCTGACGATAGCGGTAATGTTATGCAAAATCCATTAATCTCCGCAAGAGAAGAAACTAACGACAAAGAATATCGTACATTTCAGGCCAATGGAAGCCTAACAGTCAAAATCATAGACGGGCTTACATTCCGTAATACAACCGGTATGCGCTATCAAATTTATCGAAATGCGATTTTCTATGGAGCAGAATCCAGAATAGCACAGCGTTCAAGTATTAACGGACGCATCAGAAATACGGAAAACAGCAGCTTCCAAACCTCCAATGTCTTCACCTATAATAAAGATTTTAATAAACATAGCCTAACAGTAATGGCCGGACAAGAATTTGTCAATCGTTGGTCTCGCTACGTTCAAGCAAGTGCTACTGACTTTCCAAACGATGAAATCGGCTTAAGTGATATGTCGTTAGGCAAAGCCGGTACTCCTTTATCAAATGAAAACTACGATGATAAATTAGTTTCATTTTTCGCACGCGCCAATTACGATTTTGCAGATAAATATATTTTTACCGCCTCTCTTCGCGCAGACGGTTCTTCTAAATTCGGTAAGAATAATAAATGGGGATACTTCCCTGCCGTATCAGCTGCCTGGCGTTTAGGAGAAGAAGAATTTATCAAAAAGCTAGGAATTTTCTCGGATTTGAAGTTCCGTATCGGTTACGGTTTAGCCGGAAACAACCGTATTGGCAGTTACAATAGTCTTGCTATATTAGAATCCATAACAATCGCATCGGGAGATGGTACCGCTTCCGGATATGCACCGGCTCAGATTCCTAATCCCGACTTAAAATGGGAAGCTAATAAAACATTCAACTTGGGAATGGACTTTGGTTTCTTTAATCAACGTTTAACTATTTCACCTGAATTTTATATCAATAAGAGTAGCAACTTATTGTTAAGTGCGGAACTACCTTATTCATCCGGTTTCCAAACTATGGTAATCAATGCCGGTGAAACAAAAAACACCGGTGTCGATCTGACTATAAATTCTGCCAATATTTCCACGAAGGATTTTACATGGAATACGGCTTTAACCCTTTCACACAATAAAAATAAAATAGAAGCCCTGACAGGTGAAGCCGAGCAATTATATGAAGCAAAATTCGGCTTTAACTTGAACACCCATAGATTGGCAGTAGGAGCCCCTATCGGACAATTCTATGGATACATAACAGACGGTCTATATCAAGTCAGCGACTTCAATTATGATGCGGCAACAAAAACCTATACCTTAAAAGACGGTGTTCCATATACTGGAAATAAAAATAATGTTCAACCCGGTATGTGGAAATTCAAGAACCTGGACGGCAGCGAAGACAATCTCATTACAGAAGAAGACAAAACAGTAATAGGTGACGCCACTCCCAAATTTTATGGTGGTTTGAACAATACCTTTACCTACAAGAACTTCGACTTAAGTGTATTCGTTACATTTAGCTACGGCAATGAAGTTCTCAACGCAACAAAACTGATCAACTCCAAAATAGGCGATAAAAATAAAAATACACTCAGCACAATGAGTAGCGCCAACCGCTGGATGACTATCAATGCAAAAGGAGAAACAGTAACCGACCCAGTCGAACTCGCCGCTCTCAACACCGGTAAAACCACCGCAGTCTATCACGATAATGCCAACTATATCCATTCATGGGCAGTGGAAGATGCTTCTTTCCTAAAACTAAGCAACATAACGTTAGGCTATACATTTCCTAAAAATATGATTAGCCGAATAGGTTTGAGCAACCTACGTTTATATGCAACAGGTAACAACCTTGCAACTTGGACTAAATACTCAGGATTTGATCCTGAAGTATCTACTATGGCAAGCGGATTAACCCCAGGCGTAGACTCCGGTGCATATCCCCGTAGCCGCTCATTCATCTTTGGTATTAACGTAGCATTCTAAACTTTTAAAAGATAACATCAATGAAAAAGTATCATTTACTATATGTGGCTTCAGCCCTATTATTATCCGGACTTGCATCCTGTGAGGATATGTTGACAGAAGATCCGGACTCTTCTTATAAAAAAGAGCAATACTTTACTTCCCAATCAAAAGCCGAAATGTCAATCTATAGTATATACAACTCCATAGCACATTCTGATCATTACGGTTCGGTTGAAACCGTAACTCCTGCGTCAGATGACACTTATTATATGAGTGGAACTAATATTGACAATATACGCCGGGATATAGCCCACTATGTCCTTACTCCGTCCAATACTTGGATTCAAAACATCTGGATTTACAAATATCAAGGGATTGACAGGGCAAACTATGCTATTGACGGAATTCAATCAATGCCGAATTACAAAGAAGATAAAGCATTGCAATCATTGGTAGCCGAAGCCCGCTTCCTCCGCGCATTCCTGGCATTCGATCTTGTAAAGTACTGGGGAGATGTTCCTTTTAAGACGGTCTACACTTCAGACTATGCATCTACATTCCAAGGGCGTACAGATCGCGAAATTATCTATGATGAGATTATCAAAGACTTGGATTTCGCCAAAAATAATTTATCGTGGGCCGACGCTTCCTCTTCTCCGGAGAGGGCTACTCAAGGGGCCGCAAGAGCTCTATTGATGCGTGCATACCTACAACGTGCAGGATATAGCTTACAGCAAGATGGCAAGCTCACCCGTCCGGACGATGCCAAACGAAAAGAATACTTCGACGCAGTTATCAAAGAATGGGAGGCTTTTGAAGCAAACAAATATCATGATTTCTATCCCACTTTTGATGGATTATTCAAAGATGTATCTGCAGGCATTATCAGTTCTAAAGAAAATCTTTTTGAAATTGCGTTTTACTTTACCCCCGATGGTAGCCAAGGAAAAGGCCTTTGGGGGACTTGTAATGGTCCGGAAGTAGCAGCTCCTATTATCAAACCTACAGAAACAGGCAATTTCATGGGACGTGCCAACGCATTCTTCCGAGTTGTACCCGAATGGAAAGACTTCTTTGAGGAAACTGATGTACGTCGTGATGTCATGGTCTGTACCTATATGTACAAATGGGATGCAGCTTCTTACAGCCACAAAAAAGTTGAAAATAAGCCCACTAAATGGTATCCGGGCAAATGGCGCCGCGAATGGATGCCGATAGGTTATAAAAACCCTAACGCAACTGATGTTAATTACTGTCCGCTACGCTATGCCGATGTAGTATTAATGGCTGCTGAAGCCTATAATGAAACGGGTAACACTCCGAAAGCCTGGGAATTGCTGAACGACGTAAGAAAACGTGCCGGAGCCACCAAGGTCAATTCATTGCAAGAATATAAGAATGTGCATAAGAAATTGTATGATTTGCCTTTCTTCAATAGTGGAGACGCCGCAGACAATTTCCGTACCGCTCTTTATTGGGAAAGGGCATTTGAACTGGCATTTGAAGGGCAACGCAAGTATGACCTTATTCGCTGGGGAATTTTAAAAGAAGCATTAGAATTGTTTGGCAGCAAAAGTTTGGTAAACAAACCTATCAATACAAATGACAGTTATCCGGCATACAAAAATTTCGTAACCGGTAAACATGAATTATTCCCTATCCCCCTAAAAGAAATACAAAGTAATCCTAAATTAGAAGGAAAAAACAATCCCGGATATAACTGATTTATAAATTAGAAACACATTAATCATTTATGGTATTGTTTTATTGCCAATGTCTTTAAGGTTTTAGAGGTATGTTATAGTGCATTTATACTATAACATACCTCACTTTTTAATAATTACATTATCTTTTTATGGAAAGTTTGTTTCATACGGAGAAACTGCGAGTTTCAATATTGAAGCGGACAAACGGGTATGCAAAGCATCTCGGCCACGTATTGAAAAAGAACAATCTAAAAAAGCAGACACACAAACAGGAGCATTGTCTACCGAATTATAAGAGTTGGACAAAATTAAAACACAATCCGACAAATTTGAAACAGGACAAGGCAATACTACGAAGCCTTTCAACATTATCATACCCCATTCTGCCCATATACCGCTATCTTTGCTACATAATGCCATAAAAAACATATTGCAAAATCTATCACACATGAAAAGAAACCTCCTGTTTGTCATCGCAACGTGGTGCGTGACAGTATGCTGTTACAGTCAGATCGATTGGAAAACGTTTATGTCCGGACAGGACATGATATGGAACCGTCTGCCTCAGACATGGTACGAAGCCCCCTTTATGGGAAACGGAAGTATGGGGACCTACATCTGCAAAGAACCGGAAAAGAACGCAATACGGGTGGACGTAAACAACAGTATGGTGCACGATCACCGCGAAGACGACAAAGGCATCTATGGAAGAAGCCGCCTGCTCATAGGCTACTTCCTCCTCCACCCCGTAGGTGAAATCACTTCCGGAACCATGCGGCTCGACCTATGGGATGCCGAAACCCGGGGATGCATCCGCACCACATCGGGGGAAATAAAGCTAAGGGCCTGCGTCACCTCCGAAAGCCCCTACATCATTGTCGAAGCGGAAGCGACGGAAGGCGAGAGAGGTTTTACCTGGCGGTTCTATCCGGAAAGCACCGATTCGCCCAGACAGCTGAACGCCATACTGAAAAAAAGCAAGAACCACTTCAAGAAAGACTATATATCCAACCCCGCATCACAACTGTACGAACGCAACGGGCTGAACTACTGCTGGCAACCGTTGCTGGCAGGTGGAGGTACCGCCACCGTCTGGAAAGAAATAAGGAAAGGCAATAAAAGCGTCCTTATCATCAGCAACGCACACTCCTTTCCGGAGACCGACGCCCTGAAAAAGGCGGAGACCGCATTGGCAAACCTGCAAACGGCAGATATATCCCTCCTCCGGCAAGCACACCGGGACTGGTGGCACAATTATTACCCCCAAAGCTTCATAAGCCTGCCCGACAAAAAGATAGAAAACTTCTATTGGGCGCAAATGTACAAGCTGGCATCCGCAACACGCGTCGGCGGCGGACTGCTGGACAACAGCGGCCCCTGGCAAGTGCTGACGCCATGGCCCAACACCTGGTGGAACCTGAACGTGCAACTAAGCTACTGGCCCGTCTATGCCTCCAACAGGCTGGAGCTGGGTATGCCGGTGGTGGATGCGATAAACAACAACTTTGAAAACTTAATAAACAATGTGCCAGAAGCCTACCGGAAAGATGCCGCCGCACTGCCCGTAGCCACCGACTTCAACTTGGTGGGAGTAGATGTGCGCGTGCCCGGCAGCAAGCCGTTCGCCCAAGTGGGCAACCTCCCATGGTTATGCCACAACCTCTGGTTACAATACCGTTACAGCATGGACGAGAGCATCCTGCGAAATACGGTCTACCCCACTCTAAGACGTGCCATCAACTTCTATCTTCCTTTCCTCGAAGAAGACGGGCAAGGCATACTGCACCTGAAAGAGACCTACTCTCCGGAATACGGAAACGCCAAAGACTGCAACTACGACCTTGCACTGCTCCGCTGGGGATGCCTGACTCTGCTTGAGGCTTGCCGCATTCTGTCCATCAACGACGAACTATGCCCCACATGGCAGCACATTGCCGACAAACTGACCGACTATCCCCAAAACGAGAATGGCATGATGATAGGGAAAGATGTCCCCTACAGCCGTTCGCACCGCCACTTCTCACACCTGCTGATGTTCTATCCGCTCCATCTCCTGAACGCGGAGCAGGAAGGCAGCAAAGAACTACTGGAGAAGTCGGTGGAACACTGGCACAGCCTGCCCGACAATATCCTCGGATTTTCCTATACGGGCGCATCCTTATTGTACGCCGCTTTCGGTGAAGGAAACAAGGCATTGGAAAAATTAAACGGCCTGTTTGCCCTCACCCTGCGTCCCAACACAATGTATATGGAAAGCGGTCCCGTTATCGAAACGCCCCTATCAGGCGCACAATGTGTCCACGAGATGCTGTTGCAGAGCTGGGGAAAGAAAATACGCGTATTCCCCGCCGTCCCCTCCCAATGGCAGGACGTCCGGTTCCAAGACCTGCGGGCAGAAGGCGCTTTCCTCGTTTCCGCCATCCGCAAAGGAGGGAAAACAACAGACATACGGATTAAAAGCCTCGCGGGAGAACCCTGCATCTTACAGACGGATATGGAAAATCCTGTTGTCAAAATCGGCAATGCCATGCTGGTTCCCCAAGGCAAAGGTGTGTACGCATTGGATATACGAAAAGGCGAAACGGTGACCATCACGTCCCAAGCTGCAGAAGCATCCCCGATAGGCCCGGTTGAAGGCAAAGGAGGAAACTTTTTCGGGTTGCCATGATACTTCTGTCCGATAAAACACAAAATTAAAACTGTATGCGACAAAAGTGAGACGTCTTTGGACCCTTCCGAAGTTCCTTTCAACAACCTTATACAAGATATTTACCGAATATCCATATTTTTGCATACGAACAATAATCACTAATATTCAATAAATATGAAAAGAAACTCCTTGTTATTTGCAACCGCCCTGCTCATCGGCCTGACCGGTTGTAAAAACACCCCGGCCCCTCAAGAGGCATGGATGAGCAACGCGCTCGACGCCGCTTCCTACCAATTGAAACTGACCGCTGAAGAACTTTCCGGAACAGGCAAGCTGCCACGCTCCATATATTCCGGTTATGACGTGAATTTCCTTGACACGCAACTGCAACGTGAAGACAAATCATATATAGACTCTCTGCATCCCAATCCACCGGCTTTGCAACTGGGCCAAAGATATCTTTGCAGCATTTACGACTGGACCAGCGGTTTCTTTCCCGGCAGCCTTTGGTATGCTTACGAAATGACCGGCGATGAGGAGTTGAAGAACCGCGCCATCGAGTACACCAACCTGCTGAACCCCATACGTGAGCTGAAAGGCACGCACGATATAGGCTTCATGATGAATTGCAGCTACGGCAACGCGCTTCGCCTTGCCCCGAACGACACCATAAAAGCGGTACTTATAGAAACCGCGGATAATTTATGTTCCCGTTTCAATCCGGAAATAGGCTGCATCCGTTCATGGGATTTCGGCGAATGGAACTTCCCGGTCATCATTGACAATATGATGAATCTGGACCTGCTGTTCAACGTTTCCAAGCTGACAGGAGACAACAAATACAAAGACATAGCCGTAAAGCATGCGCAGACCACCATGAGAAACCATTTCCGTCCCGACTACACCTCCTATCATGTGGTGAGCTACAACAATGACGGAAGTGTAGAAGTCAAACAGACGCATCAAGGCAAAAATGCCGAGTCGGCATGGTCGCGCGGACAGGCATGGGGAGTGTACGGCTACACCTCTTGCTATCGTGAAACTCAGGACGTGGCTTTCTTGCAAGAAGCCGTTCACATTGCAGACATGATCATGGAACGCGTAAAGACCGACGACCTTATCCCCTACTGGGATTATGACGCTCCGGCAGGCGAAAAAACGCCGCGCGACGCATCGGCCGCAGCCATTACGGCATCCGCATTCTTAGAACTCAGCACGTTCGTGCCCGACGGCAAGAAATATGCCGACTATGCCGAGACTATATTGAAAAGTCTTTCCGGTCCCGGTTATCTGTCTGCCAAAGGCAGCAACCAGGGTTATGTGCTGATGCACTCCACAGGCTCACTGCCGCATGGTTCCGAGATAGATGTACCGCTGAATTATGCTGACTACTACTATCTGGAAGCAATGAAAAGATACATGGACAGACATCAGTAATAACTCATAAACAAAACAGACATTTGATTTTAAGGTAAAAAAGGGTTTTATTTGGATTAACAAGGTTGGGGAAAGGCTGGATTTGCAAAAGTTCAGCCTTTTTCTTTTCTCAATTTCTCTTATTCATGCCGATTGGCTACTTTTGCCTTTAAAAGAAAAACTGTTTAACAACTATTTCCATGAACCGACAACTCATTTACAGAATTCTTGCAGGAAGCTTATTCCTACTTTTCCCCTTCATCATGCAGGCCCAAGTCATCTTGAAAAACTGGGCCATCGAGGACCATTCCGGCGAAATGCAGATAATGGTATCCGGTGACACACTGGACATAACGGCTCCCAAAGGCCTTACGCTATGGTATAACAAACGTCTGACAGGCGACTATGAAATCAGTTACCGCATAAAGATGCTGATGCAGGGCGGGAAGTACGACCGCTTAAGCGACCTGAACTGTTTCTGGGGCGCCAACGACCCGGAGCATCCTGAGAACCTGCATGCACAGGCAGCATGGAGAAAAGGCATCTTCCAACACTACAAGTCCTTAAAGCTGTTTTACGTGGGATATGGAGGAAACCATAACTCCACCACCCGCTTCCGTCAATACTACGGCGGAGGTCCTTCTTTGAACGATTCAATAGCAAGGCCTGTAATCAAGGAATATACAGATCCCGCTCACCTGCTGTTCCCCAACCAATGGTATCACATCCAAATCCGGGTGCAGAAAGGAATCACAACCTACCGCATCAATGGAGAAGAACTATTCCGCCTCTCTATCAAACGCAACGAAGGCGACGGACATTTCGGATTGAGACTGTTACAGAACCATGTGCTATTCACTGACTTTCAAGTTCACCATACTTTCACTGGAGGTTTCCGGAAAAAAGCAGAAAGATTATAAAGAAGCCCTGAGGAAAGCTCCACAATCCAACAAGAGAAATCAGCCGAAACATCAAACCAAATCTTTCATTCCCTTATAGATTTTGTCTTTATACACTTAGTTAAGCCTCGTTTTTCAGTTGCGGGCTGTACGGTTTCCAACTGTGGACTGTTCGGCCCGCAACCGGAAACCGTACAGCCCGCAGTTGGAAAACGAAGTTTAACTTATAGTTTAGCAAGCTTTTACATGGTTTAAAAACAGAAAACTTATTGGATAAAACAAGGTTATGCCTCTGTGCAAAAAGTGATAATGAGGGTGTCGTCACGCTATAGTCGGCTTACTCTTAGAGAGTTAACAGACTGTGTGACGAGTGATGAGAAAATATCGAAAACAAGTGGTTCGGCGGGCTGACAGAGAGGATTTCACACTGACTTCATCAAGAAACAGAACAGACGGTATAGCTCAAGGTGTTATGAGCCATACCGTCCGTCAATAGACTAATGTGTTAAGTTAGTATTCCGCGTATTTACTCGCCTTCAAAGATGGTGAGAACTGGACGAAGAACATATTGAGAATTAAGAGCCCAGCTACCGGTAGTTGCCGAATTGATAAATTTAAAATTGTTATCTATAAGCAAGGTAGATAGTTTTGATTGTGTCTTATCAAACGAACTTGTCATTATCCAAGTGGATCTGGTAGCATTGCCGATTAACTTAGCCTGAGGTGTACCTATACTACTTACCGCAACATCATAGGCTGCTCTTAGCGTTGCATTTTTCGTTGATTCATCGAGTGGTCCATTCTTTTCAGGAGAGATGCCATAAATCCGGGCACAAATATCGTACATCTGGTGTGCGGAAGGTATGTACCAGTCACTAAAATTTGCAGCTGTATGGTTATACTTTGCTCGCAAGCCCTTGTATTGTTTGAATAACAAAGATTGCTCAGTATTATCAAAAATAGCATTAAATGCCTTACTGTACTCATATCCATTGTACGTCCTAACAGTGTAGTCGGCATTATAGGTTTCTGTTGTCGCTAAGGTTGTAATATCAGTCCCGTCAGTGAAACCACCATCTTTGGAGGGGCCTATGTAAATACGATCAGTACCTTCCAATGCCATGGCATAGCCTGCTATTTTCTTGCCTTCGAAGGCAGTCCCGTAGTCACTATTGTCCGTAAAGTTCTCCTTCAATGCAAATATAACACCGATGGCTTTCTCATTATATTCGTTTCCAAATGTACCGTCTTTATAGATAAAGTCGCCTATTTTGGCAGCGAGAGGTCTGGTTGTGATATCCGAATTAGCCGATTCCCAATCTTCTACGTCAATGTCGAATACAATGTCAAATTCAGTATCTTCTATCGGAGATTCTTTCATCATATTACCGCTCACCTTGACGTGTTGGTTGCGAAGCAATGGAACGAGGTCGGCCGGTACTGTTACATTCTGCTGTCCTTGTTTGGTGGTAAAGTTCAGTTTGATTTCTCCCATGTCTTCACTTTCTTCATTAGCAAAGATATAGGCAGAGAAGAGAGTACCGTCGGGGGTAGCTTCCCAGTTGAATTTCGGAATGGAGAAGTCGACAGTCACCATCTCGCCGTCTACAGCCTTGCCGGTGCTGACGTTGAACTTTGATGTCGCATTATAGGAACCGGACAATGCCCAAAGCAGTTTAAATTCCCTCAGGTTCTTTTCCAAGACACTCACCTTGGCAAAAGGACGCACCATTTGGGGTTGCAACACCAACGCCTCACCTGATTTCTTTGAAACCTCACCGCTATAATAGAAAGCATCGGCAGCTTCGTTGTTAATCAAGCTACTCATCTCTTTTATGGCAACGTTTCTCAAATCGGAAGTGTCGTAATACTTATCTGCATAACGGATTGCCCCATCTTCGGAACGGCCGGTAGCGGCAACTGTTCCGTCAACGTAGTCCACCCACATCAGGCAATCGTATGTACCGGCATCCACAGCCAAATCGAACGAAATAGCGGCAGTTTCGGCAGAAGGCTCTACGACTACTTCATTACGATAAGCCGGTTGTGAAACTTCGCCTTTTGTCCAAAGTTCGAGGATGCAACGCAGTTTGTGCCCGACAATGTCCTCTGAACCACCGGCAGTGATGCTTGCAGGGAGAACAGCGGATACATGCATCTGCCCGGCATCAATGCCGTTGTTATCATCGTCACTGCACGAGGTGAACAAACCCATGCAGCAGATTAGTAGTAAGCCTAATATATTCTTTTTCATATTCGTATAAGTTTTAATTAGGGGTTATTTTATGATGGTTAAGACGGGACGAATATCCGCTTGAACTTTAAAGCTGGGCTTAGTAGCCTTTATCGATCCTGCTCCGTCCACCCCGTAACCTATTTGCAGTACATAAGGCGCAGGATCATTAGAGAGCGAAAGTGAATACATATAATATCCTGCATTCTTATTATTTGCCGGAAAATGTTTCGTAATTCCTTTGTCTATTGCATTCATAAAAGCACTATTATAAGCATCGACCTTTGTTACAGCAGGTACTACAGGAGCTGATTCTCCCGCAAAGCCAAATAATCCTCCGGTAAATTGTAATAATTGTGCCGAAGATGGTATATACCATCCGGAAGAGTTAGCTACTACTGTGGCTGTTGTTTCTTTCCATTTCTCAAAGACAGTAAGAGCCGGATGATACATTTTATCCTTATTTTGGGTATAAATCTCGGTAGCTAAAATCTTCTTAGTTACGGAAAAACCATTGTATAAGTTCCAATCAGCACCAGAAGCAAGAGCTTTAAAAGCTTCTTTAGAAGCTTTTTGTATTTCAGAATTTACATTAGAGCCATTTTGTTGATAAAAATAAGGACGAATTTTACCATTAAAATAATTCTTATTAGCAGTATCAAAGCTATTATCCACTTTTACATTCTGCAACGCCATCACATACCCCTTAATGCTCTTACCCTCACTATTCGGATAATTGCTGATGTCATCTTCCCCTTGTGCTCCTACCGCATATACAATACCGACACAATTCGCTTTATTCTCTTCCGTCAGTTCACTGCTCCACGTACCGTCTATGAAGAAATAGTCTCCTACTTGCGGGTCTTTGCTCGGTTCAGGATCCGGATCTGTACCGGGATCTAATGCCCCGTCACCCATCAGCTTACCACCGGCAGTCATTTGTTGATTACGTTTCAACTCAATGCTTTCTCCCGGTATTTCACGAGTCGATTTACCGGCAGCTGTCGTAAACGTAAGGATAGAGCTACCCAAGGAAAGTCCTGTGGAAGGAGTGAAGACATATCCGGTATATAATATTTGAGGAGCATCTTCCGCAGAAGCAAAGTTCTTGTCATACACCGCCGTAAGCATTTCCGCTCCCGGCTCTCCCGTAGCTACACTGAATGTTTTAGGCATTTCGAAGCTGACGGTCAATCCTGTGAGTGTAGCAAATTTTTCCGCATCGGTTTCTTGCACAATCAACTTAGCAAACGGACGCTTCAACTTCATGGATTCATTCACTGCAGTAGCATTCTTTTTCACTTCCAGCTTGGCATAGAAGCCGTCGCAAAGGTCGGTATCGAACAAATTGGAGGCAAACTCGTCTTTGACGGTGAGCTGATGCAAGTTGGAAGTATCGTAGTAGGTATCCTCAAAATGGGTATAAGTCACACCATCCACAGAGGTCACCTCGGAAACAGTCGCATCCGCAGCTATAAAGTCCGCCCACATCAGACAGGTGTAATCACCCGGCCGTAATGGAAAGTCGAATGTAGGGACAGTGCCCGCTGCCACCGCAATCTCCTCACGATATTTCAAGAAAGGACTATCGCTCTTTGTCCACACCTCAATGATGCAACGCAGTTTATGAGTAGTAGGAATAGTTATCTGTGCACGTGTTGCTGCAATATCCCCGGGAAGTTCGGCGGAAATGCTCACCCGGCTGTTGTCAGTCTCACCGTTCACCGGCTCTTCCTGGCTGCACGAAGCCAGAAGAACGGTGAACAATAAAGTTATTATAAAATATAGTTTCTTCATTTCTTAAAAATTTAATGTTATTTCAAAGCCCTTGTTGTCTGCAACGGTTTGTCCGTACTTTCCTGTACTTGCATCGTACCTTGTACATTGTCATACAAGACAGAAGAGTTTTCTTGTTGACGTTTGTAGGGAGCGCCGCCAACAATCACTTCAGGAGTTCCATAGCTGAACATGGCTCCGGTTAACTTATTGGAAATGGTGATAGCGGCAGGTTTATCGGCAGCCATTTCCGCTTCAATTTTCCAGTCGCCCAAAGTGAAACGGTTATTCACCTGCCAGATTTCATCTACACTGCCATTCTCCGTCACCTGAATAACGGTGAGTATCTTATTATTGAGGCTCGGTCCGAAGTTAGCGGTGAGATGCCATTGCTTGGGATACTTTACGGGATCTTGGTCGGCAGGCTCACCACCGGGGAACCACTCATCGGTCGCAGTAATGTCCGGAGTCTGCTCACTGTAAATCTGGGCAACGGAAGTGAAACTGCCCCTACCTTCATAGGTGTAATCGGTTGTCACTTTGTTCCCGGCAACATGCATTTCTACGGGACTATGCAGCAACCATTGCCAGGTTGCAGCTTCGTCTGCACCCAATTCATCGTAAATAACAATCTTATTCGGGCGGAGCATAAAGATATGGCGTTTGTAGTTGTTCAAAGGATTGTCACCAAATCCAAACTCCGGCGTCTGGCTGATGCCGGCGGCAACAAAATTCGATTCCCAATAATCGGAAGTACCGCAATATGCATTCGAAGCGTCGCCCAAGAAATAAGCGATGTTCTCTCCATTCAATCCCCGGCATATGTTTCCATAGGCCTTCGTAGTGAAAGGCTGGCCGATGCCATTTATCATAATTGTATTGTGACCGCGGGTGTTGCGGTATTGCAAAAGGTTGTGCTTGTCCGCAAAATTCTGATAATAGCCCGCGCTGATATAGACCGGTCTACCCTTATACAACAATTTGAAACCATTCTGGTCTGCCAGCGTATGACTGCCCGAACCGTAAGGGCTGGAACGGAAAGCCAACGAAAGATTGGAATTCAAATTCCGCATATCGGAGTGCGCCACACCTTCACCGATGTCTTTATGCCAGATAAAGTTCTCAAAAGCGCTATCATCCAATTCCGCAGCTGTATAGTCAGTGTCCCCCTGAGCAATACGATACAAACGCATATCAAAATTGTCTTTCAGTACCACAGCACATTCCTTGGCATACCAAGCAGCGTAAGAATCACCCGTTTCACGAGCCAAGAAGTCCATGAATCCCACTTGTACTCTTCCCGGTTCTGTCATCCATTTTTCGACTCCGTCACCAAAACTACAGTTGCCCGAACCCGGCAGCCAGGTGTAAGCAATTGCCTTACCGGCATTTTTGTACCAGGGATGTTTCAGAAAATCAGTCTGCGTCAGATGTGAGAATAACATCGGCATCCAGTAGAGCGTATAACAGTTGGTTCCGAAATAGCTGATTCCGTTCTGCCATGCCCCGCTGCGGTTGAAGCCGGAAGCCGGCGCACGCCCTGTCCACAGTTCGTAGAAGTATTCCAGCGCATTCATTGCTTCGGGATATTCCTGACAAATTACCAACGCACCTTGCGTCATGTTGCGCAATACAATTTGCCAAGTATGATTATCGAAGATGTGATTTTCAATTCTTCCCGTATAACTCCGGTAGTAATAATTGACAATCTTCAAGATCAGTTGTTCCGCCTTTGTCTTCTCGTCTTCGGTCAGGCTCTCCTGACAAAGGTCATAGCATAGACTCACTACATCAACAATACCTCCCGCCGCAAAATTTTCATACTTTTTCAGTTGGTCATCGGTAATACCGTAATTAATCAAAGTTCTGCCAATTTCCAGTATCTTGTCATAATACTTCCGGTCTTTGGTAAGACGCCAAGCGGTATTCAAATAATTCCTCGTGTTATTCGCCAATGCTTCCATACCATAATCATGGGGATTGGCCGGTAATTTGACACCAAGACCGTCCTTTCCATTTGCCCTACTAATCATCGACTTATATTCAGGATGAGTGTCGGCAATCGGGCTTACCTTCGCTATGTCCTCTTCCAGAAAACAGTTGATACGCGGATACGTGGCAGGTATGTTCTGTTGGAACACTTCCCACTTGGGCGTTACGAACACCTCTTCCTTGCCTGTCACCGTAAACTTATAGACTTCGCTCCAAATGGTAGCTTTGTCATTGGCATCCACTTTGCGGAAACGCCAATACCAGTCACCGGTAGCCAGTTGCTCGTGAACATTATATAGGTCCCAGTTCAGTTTGCCGGAACGGTACGTACCTTTCTCAGGAAATGAGTTATCTTGCGACAACTCAAATTCCAGAAATTCATCTTCTCCTCTCAGTATTTTCGGTACAATCAGCGGCGCCGGATTCACAAAAAGCTCATGCTCTTCGCGCGGATAAGGTTGGTCCCGATCATTGGGATGCACCATTTCCAATGCTTTATTGCCGGTCAGATCTTCAAAGAAAATCTCGTTATCATCGTTACACCCTGTCACAAACAGACAGCCTGCGGTGAACAAGCAGATATTTATAAATTTCATTTTCATACTATTCAAATTTTACCATTCCGGGTTCTGTACCAAGTTCTCATTCATATACAATTCGTTCTGCGGATAAGGATAGAGATACATCTTGTTCGCCCAATACATCGTCCCTATCAGCACTTTCTCAAACGAGAGTTCATCATCTCCACTCTTTCTAATCTTCACCCCGTAAAGATTGCGCACCTCATCATCGCCTGCAATCTTCCAGCGGCGTATGTCGTAGAAGCGGTGTCCTTCCAAAGCCAGCTCAACGCGGCGCTCATTGCGCACTTTCTTACGGAAATCGTCCTGTCCGGCAGCAGCCACGCCTTCCATTGTAGCCGAGGCGCGCACTTTATTCAACGCTTCAATCGCAGTGAGCGTGCATCCTTCGGGCTTAACGTCAGGACCCTTCCATTCGTTCAGGGCTTCCGCATAGTTCAGCAGGATTTCGGCATAGCGGAACAAGATATAATGGTGTTCTATCTTGTTGGGCTTCACCGGATCCAGCGATACGGAAGGATTCATCCATTTGCGTAAATAGTATCCGGTCTTGGTGGAGCCTTCCATAATCTTGTTCTTACCGCCTTCAAAAGTTTCCACCTTTTGTTCCAGCCAAACACTTCCGTTGGTAAGCACATTCTTATACAAACGCGGGTCGCGGGTCGGCTTGCCTTCGGCATCATAATACATATTCGATACATGTGCAGGGTTGCTCCAGTCAAAAGGAGTACCGTCTTTCATTTCATAAGCGTCCACCAAGTTCTGGGTAGGGGTATTTCCTCCCTTTGCGGAAGTCTCGGCATATCCCATAGGCTGGTTGCGTGCTTCAAAACTATTTGTCTTGTCAGTGTTGCGGCGTTCAAGTATCAATTGTTTGGATTTGAATATTTCATTTCCTCCCTGATCGGAATACAAAGGGTCGGCAGTAATCTCAGGCAAGCTGTACTCATTCAAAGCAATCACCTCATGGGCTGCTCTGGCTGCTTTTTCCCACTTGCTCAAGTCATTGTCGGGATTGTGCAGTTCGCTCGCCGCATAAAGAAGCGCTCTCGACTTCAAAGCCAGCGCCGCACCGCAAGTGATACGTCCTGTCTCATCCCAGAAATCCATCTGGTTCACCGGAAGTTCAGGAGCTATCTCGGAACATTCCTCCGCGATGAAATCAATCACTTCGTTAAACGGAGTCTGCTTCACCGAGTTAATCTCCTCCTGCGTGTAAGTGCGTGTCAACAACGGGATGTCACCATACCGCTTTGCCAGTTCAAAGAGATAGAAAGCCCGCAGGAAACGAACTTCGTATGGGAATTTCGAGGATTTCTCCATTATCTCCTTGTAGTCGTCATTATACTCAAAACGTTTCAAGGCTTCCGGATCGTAATTCTCCAGAAAAGAGTTGGCGCTGCGAATACCGTCCCAAAGATTCCAAGCGTCGTCCACCCGTTTCAAAGGGCTCCACACTCCGTTGGTCATATAGTTGATATTCGCATTTTCCTGTGTGTAAATGCAGTTGTCGGTAGCAGCTTCCATGATATACCCGCTTCCTAAATCGGATGGCAAGAAAGTGTATACGTATGCTACCAACTGGTTCATATTATCATAATAGGCATACGCTTCTTCTTTTGTCTTGCCGGAAGTCTCGTTATAATCCAGATAGTCACATCCGTTCAACGAAAGCAGCGCACAGGCCATTACCATATATTTTTTTATGTTAAGCATAATTTCGTCCCGTTTAAAAATTAATATTCAAACCTACATATACCGAGAACAGGTCGGGATAGCCCAAAGCGATGTCCTCACAATTGAAATAGTCTATTTTGTCGATAGAAAACACGTTCAGCGCTTTGGCATAAACCTGGCACTTGTCCATCTTCATCTTCTTGGACCACGCCTGCGGCAGAGTGTAATACACATTCAGGTTGCGAAGTTTGAAGAAAGAACCGTCTTCTATCCATTGCGTACTGGTCTGATAGTTGTTCTCGTTGGAGAGCGTGGACAGGCGCGGCACGTTGGCAATGTCTTTGGTGCTTTCCGTCCAGCGTACTTTATCCTTTAGATACCAAGTGGCAATATTGGTATTGCCGTTGCGCAAGGGTTGATGCACACTTGACACATTCAGTTGCTTTGTCAGCCCGCTGACTCCGTTGAAGGTCATGTCTATGCCGAAACCTTTGTATTCAAAACCCAAGTTCAATCCGTAGACCATGTCGGGGATAGAGGTGGACTTGCCAATGGCTACGCGATCCTCACTGTCTATACGCTTGTCACCGTTCTGATCTTTATACTTCACGTCACCCGGACGCACCACCGAGAAAGTCTGTTCGGGGCTGTTGGCTATATCTTCTTCATCATTGAAATATCCGATGGCTTCCAAGCCGAACAACTGTCCGATTTTATGGCCTTTGGTGTACAGATAATCGTATGGCTGATAAGCCTGTCCGTTTTCAATCACCTTACTGTCGTTCAGTCCCCAGTTAGCATTGACATAATAGTTGAAATCTTTCAGTTGCTGGTTCCAGCCCATGCTGAGTTCCAGTCCGCGGGTTTCATTTTCACCGATATTGCTTTTGGCGGGCGTCACTCCCAACATTCCGGAAGTACGGTTATTGTCAACCAGAATATTGGTGCGACGGTCGTAGAACACTTCGGCAGATGCCGTAAAGTTCTTCCACATCCGCAAATCAACACCTATATTGTATTTGTCGGCAGTCTCCAACTCCAGTCTGTACATAGGCAACTGCTGTTCCCGCAAGCCATTAACGGAAGTACCCAAGGATTCACCAAAAGCATATTTACCGCTTGTTTTGTCACTGATCCAAAAATAGTTTCCCAGACCGTAATCCAGCCCGTCCGTTGCCGAACGCCCCCAGGAAGCACGCAACTTCAACATATCAAGTTGGGATACATCCTCCAAGAAAGCCTCGTTGGCTATGTTCCATCCGGCTGACACCGCAGGATAGAAACGGAATTTGTCGCCTTCCAGCAATACGCTGGTACCGTAATAATTGGCCACCACGTCAAGCATATAGCGGTTATCATAATTATATCCTGCAAATCCCATTACGTTCTGGCGATAATAAGCGCCATTCACACCGAGGGGTTCTTCCATCTCCTGACGATAGACGACAGATGCGGCAACCTGATGTTTATTGAATGTGCGGTCATAGTTCAGTTTTGCCTCTACGCTGGCACGAATGAATTGGTCGGACAACTTGGACGATGAAACCTGCAAAGTAGAGTTGGAGCCTTCCGTTTTAGTAGTGGGAAGTCCGGCTGCAGTCTGATTGAAGATTTCATACAGATAAGTCTTGCTGCCTATGTCCTGATAAGTGGCAGAGTTGTCATAGGCTACGGCAACCTCGGCGTTCAGCCCCTTCACGAACATGGAGAGGTCTTGCGTCAGGCGCATATCCCCTTCCAGCAAACGACGGTTTTCCTGCACATAACCCACATCGGCAATCGCAGCAATAGGATTCATCTTAAAGACAGAATTACTGCCCCAGTTCCCATTGGCAGTCTTTATGGGGAAAGCTGCGGAAGGCACGTTATACAGGTTTTGGAAGATAGCGTCTATACCGGTATTGGGGCGTTTATCTTCTGCAATAATACCGTAAAGGCTGAATTTCACTTTGGTAGCAGGAGTGACATCCACATCCAGATTGATACGCAAATCCAGTTCGTAATTACGGATCTGGGAGTTGTAACGGTCGGAATAGTGGGTGTAATCCTCATTCAGCAAGCCGAACTCATTCTTGTAATCCAACAAAGCCATGTAGCGCACCCGTTGTCCGCCGCCACGTACCATAATATTGAACTGGTTGTTCTGGCTGAAATCGCGCATGCCTTCTTTCACCCAATCGGTATTGGGATAAAAGTTGGGATTCGTTCCTTGCTTGAAGTTTTCCAACTGCTTGGCCGTATATTGAAGAGGCAATCCGTCATAGTGCAAAGCCTCATTCTGCGCCATTGCATAGGTATAAGCATCCGCCATTTCCGGCTGGTTGATAGGGAAATTAAAACCATGGCGATAATTCACGTCAATATCAAATGAATTATAAACGCCACGTTTGGTATTAATCAAAATAACGCCATTAGCGGCTCTGGCTCCGTAGAGAGCGGTGGCCGCTCCGTCTTTCAACACCTGCACCGATTCAATCTCTTCCAAAGTCATGTTCGTCAGCCCTCGTTGGAAACCGTCGACCAACACCAATGGAGAACCGGAAACGCCACGTATCTTCATTCCGGCATTCGTACGCCAGCCCGCGTTCTGCGAGAGTTGCAACCCCGGTATCAGACCGAAGAGGGCATTGTTCACCCTGTTGGTTGAAGTGGCTCCTTTCATCAACTGATCGGCATAGATGGTGGATACCGATTGCGTACGGTTCTCTTCGGTGCGCTTCATAAAGCCCAAGTCGCTCATTCCGTCTTTATGTGAGTCAAGCACTATATTCATAGTCTCTCCCGTCACCTTCACACGTTTCAGAACCACGTCGGCATAGTTCAGGTCGATATAGTCGCCTTCTTCCAGCTCCAATGAGAAAACGCCGGACTCATCTGTAATGCTGTTGATACGGAATTCTCCGACCTTCGAGATCTTCACCCCCGGAAAAGGTTTTCCGGAAGCGTCCTTCACAACTCCATTCAATGTCTGCTGTGCCATTGCACCAAAAGAGAGTGTAAAGGCCAAACCTACTGTATATAGAATTTTCTTCATATTTTTTCTTATTCATTAGTTTTATTACCAACCGGGATTCTGAACCAAGCCATATTTCTTATTGATTTCCGCCAATGGGAATGGCAGCAAATACCAGTGATCGTACCAGTAGTATTTCTCTTCGCGCACATTGACCTGATAGTTAAATGAGTTCTCTCCAACCTTTGTCGTCACCAGCTCCTCCAACGGACGGGTGGCCCATTCGGAACCTTTGAGATAGCGTCTCATATCGTGGTTGCGTATATCCTCCTGACCGAATTCACGCGCACGCTCATCCAGCAGATAGTTCAACAACGGCTCTCCGTCCGGCACTTCGGCAGCAGTCACTTCGGGAAGCCCGGCACGCGTATGCACAAGATTGAGATAATCGTATGCATCTCTTTCAAACTCATCTTTTACGGATGCCTGCCCCAACTTGTTCATTGCTTCGGCCATATAAAGATAGATTTCCGGCATACGGATCAACGGACAGGAATACGGTTTCTTATCCATTTCGTTCGCTTTGTCACGAATAAACTTCCGGAAACCATAGCCAAACTGGAATTTCTGCCCCTCTTTCGCGCCCGGTCCAAAACCTTCGGAACCTCCGACAAAAACCTGCGCCTTTCTTCCTTTATACTTATCACCGTTCACCACCAACGTTTCATACAGGCGGATATCACGAGTAGGATTACCTGAAGCGTCAAAGAAAGGATGCGCCCGGTGTTCCGGATTATCCCAGTCGAATTTAGAACCGTCGTGCCATAAGAACATATCGGCATGATTACCGCGAGGCATACCATAGCCCTGATCGAACATACGGAACGACTTATTGCCTTTTGCATAAACACCCCAGCGGAAAGAAGCCATTACCACTTCCCGGTTGCCTTTCGTGAAATAGCCGTTTATATAGTCTGTACGTGGGTTACCGGTATTTTCCACCCGGTAATAATCGCCATTCTCCTCATTCATTTTCAAGAATTCCCTTCCGGCTTCCAAAGCTGCTTCCCAACGGCTTTCCTGATAGTCGCCATACCATGTCAGATGTTCGGTAGCCGCCTGTCCTTCATAATAAGGCGTAACATTATTGAACAACGGACTTGCCACAAACATCAGCAAGCGGAATTTCAACGCTTTGGCAACGGCAGCCGTCATGTGTCCGTACTCTGCGTCCGTAGTGAACCATGGCAAATCCCTTGCGGCCTCATCCAGCAGATTCACCGTTCTCTCCACAGTTTCCTCCAACGTCAAACGGGGAAATTGGAAAAGTTCATCCGCAGTATAAGCATGGTCAATCCAAGGCATACCGCCATAATAGCGGATCATGTCCATATAATGATAGCCAATCACAACTTTCGCTTCCGCCTTGCGCACTTTCTTTTCGTCGGCGGACATATCGGGAACTTTGTCTACATTCTCAATATAGATATAGGCCTTTCTGATTCCATAGGTGGGGTCTCCCGTCACCGCCTTATTAGAGAGCTGGTAAGGGAAGTTGCTTGTTCCGCTGGCGGAAGTGATAGCGCCATGCGTCCACGACAATCGTGTCGTATAGCCCAGATCCGAATATAAATCCAGCGTAAAAGCTCCGTCATGATAACCACCCAAAGCCGGCATGTAGTCCGGCAGGCTTTTATAGAATTGGTTCAAAGCCTGGTCTGCATATCTTTTCGATGAGAACACACTGTCAATGGACTTTTCGTCACCCTGCGGTTTCTCCAGGAAACTATTTCCAAATTTCAGGTCCTCGCAACCTACAATCATGGTGACCAGTAACCCTAAGGAAATTATTGCTCTTATAGTTTTCATATCTTCAATTTTAATGATTAAAAGGTTACATTTACTCCCAGGCTGAAAATCTTCATTACAGGGTAAGTATTATCATCACGCGTCAACTCACCTTCCGGATCAAATATTTTCAGTTTATCGAAAGTCAGCAGGTTATATCCCGTAAACTGTACGGCAAGTTTTGAAGCGCCGATTGCTTTCAGCACTTTTTCGCTTGTGATGTTGTAGCCTACCGTCAGGTTCTTCAGTTTCAGATAAGAAGCATCTTTCAGCCATACGCGGGATGTTTCCTGATTATTGGCATTACGGTTGTACGTAAAGCGCGGATACTCTGCCGTAGCCGCCGTTGCTTCCGTCCATCGGCCATCTACCAGATATTGATAGAATGTTCCGCCCAACTGTTTATTATAGAACGGATCCCTATAAGTATTCTGCATCTCGATATCACATCCTGCAACCCCTGTCCAGTTCATTGAAGCAAAAAAGCCTTTATACTCCGCACCGAAGTTCAAACCGAATGTGTAAGCCGGACGTTTGGGCTTTCCGATTTTCGTGCGGTCGTCCGGGTCTATCACTTCATCTCCGTTCAAATCCGCATATTTCGTATCTCCGGGCTGAACCTTAGATATAGGTTGCGGCAAATCATCGCGCAAAGTGCCGTCGGCATCAAAATCGTCTTTCGTATAAAATCCTTGCGCCACATATCCATAACGTGCACCGACTTCATTACCGGTATGCCACATATAAGGTTCGTTAGGTTCTACCTCATCCTGATAGACAATCTTATTTTTAGAATAGGACACATTGGCATTAATAAAATAAGAAACATCCTTTACCTTGTCATTCCACTTCAAGTCAATTTCATATCCTTTATTATCCACCTTACCCATGTTGACAGCCGGCAGCAAACCGCCACCCATAGCAATCAAAGAAGGAACCGTACTCCGCTGAATCAGAATGTCCTTACGTTTTTCAATAAAATAGTCAACCGACAAACGCAAACGGTCGTTGAAGAAGTAAGCGTCCAGACCATAATTCTGTTTGAGAGCCGTTTCCCAGGTTACATCCGGATTACCCAAAAGGATCTCTCTGGCCGCCAACTCATAAGCGGTATTGGTAAGACCGAAGATATAACCGTTCTTATCCTGATAGCTCTGCTCGAGCCATCCGGAATCGTTCACAGAATAAGAGTCGGGCAAGTACAGGAAGCGGAGGTCTTTCCCATTCACTTTCATATTATCATTACCCACCAGACCGATAGAACCGCGAAGCTTCAAATAGGTCAAGAACTTATTCTTCGGAAAGAAATCCTCTTCCGTCAGAATATATCCGACAGAACCGGCGGGGAATGTACCGAAACGCTTATCTGGAGCAAAATTCTCGGAACCGTTGTGACCGATATTGAACTCAGCCATGTATTTGGATTTATAATCGTAAGTCAAGCGTCCTACGAAACCTACATAACCGGCAGCTACATCGGTATATAACTTCGGATAATACTTTTTGCTTTGATTGTAAAGGAACAAAGCCCCTACACTATGATCGCCGAATTTACGATTATAACGGATGCTTCCTTCCAGATACCAGTCGCGCCCGCGCTTACGGTCACTCTCTTTTTCTTCATAGGTATTCATGGAATTCTGTCCACTCACACGATAAACAACCTCCCTGTTAAAGTCAGGATCATCGATAGAAAGACCGGAACCATCCACCTCCGACTTATAGAAAGGAGTATAAGTCTCTACATGGCCGACTACTCTTCTCACATAAGAATAATCCGTATTATAGGATCCCTTGATGTCGACCGACAGACCTTTGGTAATGAAATCCAACTTCTGCTCTAAGTTCAGGTCGAACGTCATATTATTGGACAACTGACGTTTGTAACCGGAACCGTAGTATCTATCAAATACCTGGTTCTTCATCGTAAGATTAGGATAGCGGCTATCCTGGTGCACCACTTTTTTTCCGTCTACCAGTCCGGGAGAAGAGAAAGGCCATGTGGAAGAGAAGCTCTTCCAAATCTCTTCAATCGGTTCGCGCTTATTCCCCACAATACCGCCCATATTGAACTTCAAGGTAGTGGTAGGGGTAAGATTTACATCCAAGTTGGCACGATAGTTATAACGGGAATAATTATAGTTGTTATTATAGTCGAGCCCTTTCAACTGCTTGAACAAACCGTTCTGATAGAGGAAACCCAAAGAGATGAAATAACGTACCTTCTTTGTACCTCCGGAAATGTTGAGATTGTGTTGCGTCTGGACAGCCATCTTGTTTGTCAGCTCCTTATACCAATTGATATTGGGATACATGATAGGAGAATCGCCCAAGCGGAACCTTTCCAAGTCATAGGCATTGAATGCCATTTGATCTTCCGCCATACCGTCATTGCGTTGCGCTTCGGTATAACATAAGGCGGTAGTGTAGCTATCTGCCGTTTCCAACACGCGGGTGGGCACTTGCACGCCGACATTGGAGCTTACCGACACCCGGGCTTTACCCTCTTTTCCGCGACGCGTCGTCACCAAAACCACACCGTTGGCTCCACGCACACCGAATACAGCCGTAGCGGAAGCGTCTTTCAGCACGTTTATAGATTCTATTTCATTGGGGTCCATCTGGAAAAAGCTACGTTCCACCCCATCTACCAAAATAAGAGGAGTAGCGCCGGCTTCACTCAAGGAGCCCACACCACGAACAAATATCTTCGCGTCATCGGCACCCGGCTGTCCACTGGGCTGCATGGACGATACACCCGGCAGCTGACCGGCTAAAGAGTTGGCAACACTACCACTCGGCGACTTCAACAAAGCATCCGTACCTACACTGGAAATGGCACCGGTCAATGTTGCCTTCTTCTGTACACCGTATGCCACTACTGTTACTTCTTCCAAGCTCTGTACATTCTCTTTCAGACGGACATTGACTGTTCTCCGTCCTCCTACCTTGACTTCCTGAGACAAATAGCCAATGAATGAAACGGTAAGCACAGCATCCTCATTGGGCACCTGAATGATGTACTTTCCGTCAATGTCGGTTATCACACCGGTTGTAGATCCTTTCACCTGCACAGTAGCTCCGATAACAGGACCAAACTCATCAGTAACCGTTCCGGTAACCTGAATACTCTTATCCTGCAAAGCACCATAGCTTGTCCATTCATTATTGACCATGGTTCCATGCTCTTGCCAATTACAATTCGCCTCTGAGGAATAACAGTAATCTCCCCCTAAAGATGATCGAATGCATACGGCAACAAACAGTATTCTTCGCATGCGGCAATCAACAAAAATGTTTTTCATAATTTATGTTTTTTAATTATTTAAAATAAGCAAACTGAACAAATTTTAATTAGCAGTTTCCTGATTGCAAATAAATTAAAAAATCTGCGAAGAGGTCTTTAAATACATGGCGGAAAAATTTCACTATGAGGCAAAACAGTTTTAAAATTGTCGAATACGGTTTTAAAATCGTCTCAAAATGGATAAATCCAACAGAAAAACAATGATTGTCGGGCCAAAAGTGTTCGTGAAAGCCCGTCCGAAAGCTATACATTATCGCCCTCAAAAGGAAAAGTATAGGACAAAAAAAAGGAGTACCGCTGTACTCCAACCTTTGTTAACCTTAAATCTAATACTATGAAAAACACATTGCAAAGATACGGACTCTTGGGATATTTGCAAACTATCCAAGAAAAAAAGTATGTTCTATAACACAGATTAAGAAAAAAGGACGGATATGCAAACACATTCCGTCCCTTTTTAACATTTATCTTAGCAGATTATTCCTCATCCAGCAAGATTTCAAGGATTTGGCAAGCAGCCTTCGCCACCGGAGTGCCCGGACCGAAGATAGCAGCTACGCCGGCTTTATAAAGGAAGTCATAGTCCTGTGCAGGGATTACGCCGCCTGCAATGACCACAATGTCCTCACGACCTAACTTCTTGAGTTCTTCAATGATCTGCGGAACCAATGTCTTGTGTCCGGCAGCCAATGAAGAAACACCCACTACATGAACGTCATTTTCCACTGCTTCACGAGCCGCTTCGGCAGGAGTCTGGAACAACGGTCCCATATCCACGTCGAAACCGCAGTCCGCATAGCCGGTTGCTACCACCTTGGCGCCACGATCGTGACCGTCCTGTCCCATTTTGGCTACCATGATACGAGGCTGACGTCCCTCTTTCTTTGCAAACTTCTCAGCCAACTCACAAGCTCTGTGGAAGTCGCTGTCATTTTTACTTTCTGATGAATACACGCCTGAAATAGTTCTAATTACTGCTTTATAACGTCCTACAACTTTTTCGCAAGCATACGAGATTTCGCCCAATGTGGCACGGACACGTGCTGCTTCCACTGCCAGTTCAAGCAAATTACCCTCTTTGGTTTCCACACATTTGGTGATGGCATCGAGCGCTTTCTGAACAGCAGCCTCATCGCGCCCTTCCTTCAAGATCTTCAGGTTCTGAATCTGCTCCTGGCGAACAGCCGTATTATCAATCTCAAGAATATCAATAGGAGCTTCTTTCTCCAAACGATACTTGTTCACACCTACGATGGTTTGTGAACCACTGTCGATACGAGCCTGCGTACGTGCGGCAGCTTCTTCGATACGCATCTTCGGAATACCGGTTTCGATAGCTTTCGCCATACCGCCCAGCTTTTCCACTTCTTGGATCAGCTCCCAAGCCTTATGCGCAAGTTCATTGGTCAGTGACTCCACATAGTAGGAACCGCCCCATGGGTCAACGTTCTTGCAGATGTAAGTTTCTTCCTGAATATAAATCTGTGTGTTACGCGCGATACGTGCAGAGAAATCGGTGGGCAGTGCAATAGCCTCATCCAAAGCATTGGTATGCAAGGACTGAGTATGCCCTAAAGCGGCAGCCATAGCCTCGATGCAGGTACGACCGACATTGTTGAACGGGTCTTGCTCGGTCAGTGACCAACCGGAAGTCTGGGAGTGTGTACGCAATGCCAGTGATTTCGGGTTCTTCGGATTGAACTGTTTCACAATCTTGGCCCATAACATACGTGCAGCACGCATCTTGGCTATTTCCATAAAGTGATTGGTTCCGATAGCCCAGAAGAACGACAGGCGCGGTGCGAACGCATCGATGTCGATACCGGCAGCAACACCTGCACGAAGATATTCCAGACCGTCGGCCAACGTATAAGCCAACTCGATATCCGCCGTAGCACCTGCCTCCTGCATGTGATAACCGGAGATAGAGATAGAGTTGAACTTAGGCATCTTCTGAGATGTATATTCAAAAATATCGGAAATGATCTTCATAGAGAATGCAGGCGGATAGATATAAGTGTTACGCACCATGAATTCTTTCAGAATATCATTCTGGATAGTACCCGCCATTTCTTCCAACTTAGCGCCTTGTTCCAGCCCGGCATTGATATAGAATGCCATAATCGGAAGCACCGCACCGTTCATTGTCATAGACACTGACATCTTATTCAAAGGAATACCGTCGAAAAGCACTTTCATGTTTTCCAATGAACAAATAGATACACCGGCTTTACCAACGTCACCTACCACACGTTCATGGTCGGGGTCGTAACCGCGATGGGTAGCCAAGTCGAATGCAACGGACAAACCTTTCTGTCCGGAAGCCAGGTTACGGCGATAGAAAGCATTAGATTCTTCGGCTGTGGAGAATCCGGCATACTGGCGGATGGTCCAGGGACGCAGAGTGTACATTACCGAATACGGACCACGCAGATAAGGCGGAATACCTGCCGCATAGTTAAGGTGTTCCATACCTTCGAGGTCTTCTTTGGTGTAAACAGGCTTCACTTCAATGTGTTCCGGAGTTTTCCAGTCGGCTTTGATGCCGTTAGCCTTTTGCCACTCAGCGCCATTGGCAGGCTGGAAAGCGGCATATATATCTAAGTTTTTAAAATCTTTTCTCATCTTACTTCAAAAGTTTAGCGTTGAATTCCTTTAATGTTTCCAGAACGTTGACACGTACATGGATAAAGTTCTCGATACCAGCTGCTTTCAGCTCGTCCATACAAGCAGGAGCACCGGCTACGATAAACATGGCGCGACCATTCAAAGCTTTGAAAGCCGGAACGGCATATTCCGCATACTCATCATCGCTTGAACAGAGAACTACAATATCGGCTTTAGCCGCCATTGCAGCTTCCACACCTTCCTCTACGGTGGTGAAACCGAGGTTGTCAACAACTTCATATCCGGCACAGGCCAGGAAGTTGCAAGAGTATTGAGCACGTGCCTGACGCATTGCCAGATTACCGATAGTCAGCATAAACGCCTTAGGACGCTTTCCGGATGCTTCCGTTTCCAGACGCAACGCTTCAAACTCACTGGCTGCACGATCGAAGTTCAATGAAGGAACATCCTTTTCGCAAGTGCTGTGTCCACCGCAGCAGCAAGTAGCTTCCAACGGTTTCTTGTCACCCGCCTTTTCATTGAAGTTGGGGAACTGATTAGTACCCAGCAACACTTCCTTACGCTTGGCAACGGCAGAATGACGGGCCGCATTACTTTCGTTCACAGCAGCCTGCACCTTACCGGCTTTTACGGATGCATAGAAACCGCCGTCTTCTTCTACTGCAAGGAACAATTCCCATGCTTGCTTGGCAATAGCCACAGTCAGATTTTCAATATAGTAAGAACCGGCAGCCGGGTCGATCACTTTGTCGAAGTGAGACTCCTCTTTCAACAGCAGCTGTTGATTACGCGCCAAACGTTCGGAGAATTCATCGGGGACAGCATACGTCTTGTCAAACGGAACAACCGTCATGGAATCCACCCCCGCAAGGGCAGCGCTCATAGCCTCAGTTTGCGTACGCAACAAGTTTACGTGTGCATCGAACAAAGTAAGGTTGAAAGTAGAAGTTTCTGCATGTATTCTCATCTTGGCGGCACAGCGACATTCGTTGTGTTCGCCCTTGTTTTCGCAGTCGCGCAGACATTCCGGATTATAGGAAGCTACGATATTGGCCCATAACATACGCGCTGCCCGGAACTTGGCAATTTCAAGGAAGTAGTTGGAGCTGATGCCAAAGTTAAACTTAATCTTTTTGGCTACCAAAGCTGCCGGCAGTCCGGCATCGGTCAGTTGGTTCATATATTCATTACCCCAAGCCAACGCATAGCCCAGCTCCTGATAGATATATGCACCCGCATTGTTCAGTGTCAGTGCATTTACATTCAGCACACGATATTTCGGAAGAGCAGAAGTGGCTTCGATCAAAGCCTTGGAAGTAGCTACCATATCGCCTTTCTCCTTACCCTTAGCCAGCATCTTATTGAAATAATCGTAGTTGATAGAGCCTTGCAACTTCGTGAGATCATAATCTTTCTTTTGGAAGTAAGCCACAAGAAGCTCCGCCAATTCCACCACGTGTCCCTGACAAGTGGAGAAGTTCAGTTCCACACATTCCGCGCAGATGTCTTTCAGCAAAGTCTCAATATACTCCGCACTCAGTTCTTTGGCTTTCACATGGAAAGAAAGCGAATCAATGCCCTTGTTCAAGATATCCAATGCTTTGGCATTAGCTTCTTTAGGACATTCCACTTTTATTTCCTGGCGAACGAACCATTCATTATTATTTTTCTTTGTACCTCTAAGATAGGGGAACTCACCGGGAAGCCCGTTTGTAGTCTTTAAGCCTTCAAGGTCTTCCATGCGATAGAAAGGTTTCACTTTGAATCCTTCATTCGTCCTCCAAACGAGCTTTTTCTCAAAGTCCGCACCTTTTAAGTCTGCGGTAACTTTCTCCATCCACTGTTCCGTAGAAACCGGAGAAAAGTCCGAGAAGAGTTTTTCTTTACTGTCTGCCATAGTTTATTTAAAATTAAAATAGATGAATAGTATTCATTTTGTCATCAAGAGACATGCAAATATAAGGAAATACTTAAAACAAAAAGGCTTTTTAGGGAAAATTGCACCTATGAATAGCAGTATGTTCATCTTTATTCAAAGCATATTCTTGATGTACACCCGCCTTTTGCAAAGTTGGTATTACAAAAAGAAAGGCAAACCCTTTGTTTGCTCCTCTTTATTAAGTAATTTTGCGCAAAATTTAAAAAAGCAACATTATAATAAGGTATTATGAACTGGTTAGAAAGTCTTCTTTGGGACCCTTCATCCGTCGCACATATCGTCTGCCTGTATGCATTCGTTATATCTGTGGGGGTGCTGCTGGGCAAGATTAAAATTTTCGGGGTATCGTTAGGAGTTACGTTTGTGCTCTTCACCGGTATTCTAATGGGACACTTTGGATTTACAGGTGAAACACACATTTTACATTTCATCCGCGAATTCGGTTTGATTCTATTTGTATTCTGTATAGGTTTACAAGTAGGACCGTCTTTCTTCTCCTCTTTCAAGAAAGGAGGAATGACGCTGAACATGCTTGCAGTGGGTATTGTGGCACTGAATATCGTTGTCGCCCTGAGCATTTACTTCATTGACGGGAACATAGACTTGCCAATGATAGTAGGTATCCTGTACGGTGCTGTAACCAATACCCCCGGTTTGGGTGCCGCTCAGGAAGCATTGAACCAGCTGAATTATACGGGAGACCCTATCGCACTGGGATATGCCTGCGCCTATCCACTTGGTGTAGTCGGCATCATCGGTTCTATCATTGCCGTACGTTATATCTGCCGCATCAACCTGAAAAAGGAAGAAGAAGAGCTCAATACGCAGGAAGCGGATATGAAACACATGCCGCATATGCTGCACCTCGAGGTACGTAACGAAGCCATTGACGGCAAGAAACTGATTCAGGTGAAGGATTTTCTGGGACGCCCGTTCGTATGCTCCCGTATCCGTCACGAGGGCCATGTCAGTATTCCTAACCAAGATACCCAATTCCACATCGGCGACCAATTGTTCATCGTATGTTCCGAGGAAGATGCCGAAGCGGTAACTGCCTTTATCGGCAAAGAGATTCAGGTGGACTGGGAAAAGCAGGATACACCTATGGTGTCACGCCGCATCTTGGTTACAAAATCAGAAATCAACGGCAAGAAACTGGGAAGCATGCACTTCCGAAACATGTACGGTGTGAACGTGACGCGCATCAACCGTTCGGGTATGGACTTGTTTGCCGATCCCAATCTGGTGCTTCAGGTAGGTGACCGTGTCATGGTGGTAGGACAGCAGGATGCGGTAGAACGTGTAGCTGGTGTACTGGGTAATCAGCTGAAGCGTTTAGACTCACCGAATATCGTTACAATCTTCGTGGGCATATTCTTGGGTATCTTGTTGGGAAGTCTTCCCATTGCATTCCCAGGCATGCCGACTCCGGTAAAATTAGGCTTGGCAGGCGGTCCGCTGGTAGTAGCCATTCTAATCGGGCGTTTCGGGCACAAATTACATCTTGTAACATACACAACCATGAGTGCCAACTTGATGCTGCGTGAAATAGGTATCGTCCTCTTCCTTGCCAGTGTAGGTATAGAAGCGGGAGAACATTTCGTACAGACGGTAGTGGAAGGAAGCGGTTTGTCGTATGTGGGTTACGGTTTCCTGATTACTACCATTCCATTGCTGATAATCGGTATAATTGCCCGACTTTATTGCAAAGTCAATTATTTCACGCTGATGGGTCTGATTGCCGGTAGTAACACCGACCCACCCGCATTGGCATACTCTAATCAGGCATCAGGCAACGACGCGCCGTCAGTTGGTTATTCTACGGTTTATCCGTTGACAATGTTCCTGCGCATTCTGGCCGGACAGATGATATTACTGGCAATGATGTAAAATACAAAAGAGTTTTCAAGCTATTAATAAATTCGGGAGGAATTTTACTATAATTCTATCAAAATTATAGTAAAATTCCTCCCGAATTTATTAATGATTATAAAACTACAACTTCAGTTTCTTCCTCACAAACTCTTCTATATAACTCACAGTCTCGTCAATGCCCAATACAGATGAATCGATGCAAAGATGATAGGTAGCCGCTGCGCCCCAAGTCTTATAACTGTAATAGTTATAATATTCCGCTCGCCGCTTATCTGCCTTATTCATCTTCTCTTCCGCCGCATCCTCCGAAATGGAATGCAGATGACATAAACGGGCTATACGATCCTCACGCGATGAGGAGATAAAGACATTGACACAGCGTGGATTATCCCGCAAAATATAGTCGGCACAACGCCCGACAAACAAACAGGACTTTTCGGAAGCCAGTTTCCGTATCACATCGCTTTGTACCTTAAACAACGCATCGTTGCTCAGACAATTGGTTGCAGGCATAGCTCCATCACTAATGAACGGGAAACGCATACCGAACAACCCGCCTATGATTCCCTGCGAAGCCTTTTCATCGGCTTTCTCAAAGAATTCCCGGCACAATCCACTTTCTTCGGAAGCAAGGTTAATCAGCTCTTTATCATAGAAGTCTATCCCCAGTCTGACGGCCAGTTTCTCTCCTATCTCCCGTCCGCCACTACCTAACTGGCGACCTATATTTACTACAAATTTATTGTCCATAGATATATTCTCTGAATGATTGATTGGTAGCAAATATAGGTATTCTTCCGGTAAATATCAAGTTCGGGCAAGGATTCCTCGACTTTTCACCGATTCTCCATAAACCGCCTGTCACCTTTGAACAGTTCTTTTACCTTCTCGTCAGGGTCATAGTCTGCATATTGCTCCTGCACATCTTTCAACAGCAGCATAAGCTCGGCTTGCTTGGCAGCATATTCAGGTTTACCATACAGGTTATTCAACTCGTGCGGATCATTCTGCATATCGTACATTTCCCATTCATCCACATCATTATAAAAATGGATCAGCTTGAAATCTGTCGTACGAATACCATAATGGCGTTTCACCGAATGTTCGGCAGGATACTCATAGTAATGATAATATGCAGCTTTCCGCCAATCGGAAGGCTCATTACCTTCATTGGTAAGAACCGGTTTCAAAGATACTCCCTGAATATCTTCCGGAATTTCCACTCCTGCAAAATCCAAGAATGTGGGGGCAAAGTCTATATTCATGGCTATCGCATTTGAGGTGCTTCCTGCCTTGATCGCTTTGGGATACCGGATAATCATCGGCATACGCTGACATTCTTCGTACATAAAACGTTTGTCGAACCAACCATGCTCACCCAAAAAGAACCCCTGATCGGAGGTGTAGACAATGATTGTATTGTCCAATTCACCGGTCTTCTCCAAATAATTGAGCAACCTTCCGATATTCTCGTCCACAGCAACTACGGTGGCCAGATAGTCGCGCATGTATTGCTGGTATTTCCAACTAACCAACGCATTACCTTTCAGATTGCCACTGCGATACTCCGAGATACGCTGTGCATAGACAGAATCCCACTTGTTCTGTACGACAGCCGGCATACGCTTATAAACCTGATAAAGACGATTGGCAGTGTCTTTCAGCATTTCCTCACGAGTCAGCAACTTCAAGTCCCAATCATCAGTCAGCGTATGTTCAATCGACATATCCTGTTCTTTAGCCGCACGTCCTCTGCCTTCATAGGTATCGAAAAGCGTACCGGGTTCAGGAAAAATCGTGTTATTGAACATTCCCAAATGACGGGGAGCCGGCATCCAGTTCCGATGAGGAGCTTTTTGATGGAACATCATACAAAAAGGTTTGCTTTTGTCCCGGTGCTCCAAATACTCAATCGCTTTATCTGTGACAATATCGGTTACATAGCCTTGCTCTACCACATGCTTGCCATTTTCAATAAAATCGGGATTATAGTAATCGCCCTGCTCATGCTGACCACTCAAGATGCACCAGTAATCAAAGCCTTGCGGCTCGGTTATCAAGTGCCACTTACCGATTATTGAAGTCTGATAGCCGGCCGTTTGCAATAGCTTGGGAAAGGTTTGCTGACTGCCGTCGAAAGTGCTTGCATTATCGGTAAAACCATTGAGATGGCTGAATTTGCCCGTCAGGATACAAGCTCGTGAAGGACCGGAAAGCGCATTAACCGCATAACAATTATCCATACGGAGCCCCTCATTGGCTATCCTATCCATGTTCGGGGTCTGGATAAGGCGTCCTCCGTAACACGACATTGCCTGCGTGGTATGGTCATCTGTCATCATAAAGATGATATTAGGCCGCTTTACTTCCGCTTTCCGGGATGTGCAAGCCGAAATCCCGGTAGCAGCAAGAGGCAGTAATATGTATGATAATCGATTCATAGATTATTAGCTTATTTAAGCTGAGACATTAATTGACGTGCCACACCGTTTACGGAAACTTCCACTTTGACACCTTTTTCATCAAAATCTTTGTTCAAGAATTTTGCTTTCAATACCGGATAAGAGGCGGTATCTTTCACCGGATAGATAACGGTTATATAACGTACGGCTTCCGCATCGTCCTTATGTATATCGAAAGACAATGAAGTACGGGGAACACGTTGGCGATAAGCGATAGAACGCCAGCCCTCTTCTTTCTTTAAAGACGCCTTCTTTTCCGGGAAACATTGCAGCTTCACGTTACTCGGACCCGCATAAGCCGTAGTTGCCATATTCTTTTTTACATCAACATTTACCGTTCCTTCACAAAAGTGATAATTCAAATTCACCGTTCCCTTGGCATCACCAACCGCTTCATCTACGATAACATAATAAGTCTGATCGACAAAGAACACCGTACGGCGATGTTTCAACCCTTGGTAACTTGGATTTTCAGTAACCAGAATCTGTTCCCTACCCTCCGGTTGCCACAATTTAGTTACAGACTGCGTAGTTTCGAAGTTACGGCCATCCAACGTCAATGTATTGTGTACGCGTGTCTGACGGAACCAGTTACGCAGCTTCATCACTTCGTCGCTCCCGGCATAAACATACGCACCGGAATCCGGAAAGAGGTTCTTTCCATTAAACCAGAATTCAAAGGTGCCGTTATCCGGCTGGCAGTGCCATTCACCTTTAGGACCAGCCTTGACTACCATTACGGCCGCATCTTTCTTCCAACCGCTTCTAAAAGTGAAGAAACCGGAAGCCAATGAACCATGAGACAGATAAGGCAACGGAGCTCCTTCACGACCTTCTGTGGCATAATAACGTATCCATTCACTATCCGGGAAAAGCGTAAGCCAATCACGATAATTAGCAAGCTCAGACTTATAATCGCCTAACTTGGCATCACTGAAACAAGGATTGGTATAGTCGGGAAAACAAATATTGGTATAGAACTCAATCATCTTCTTTACGGTATCCAGATATTCTGCCGGGAACTCATTGCGGAAACCATTGCAATCCGCCATGCGCAGAGCCTTGCAGAATATATTGATTGCAGCCAGATGATAGTGGGGATCCAACTCATATTGACCGCCGTCATCGTATACTTGCTTCTTGATTTCGCGATTCAGAATATTGATTCCACTTTCTCTCCAAGTAGCGGCATCCTTAAACTCCGGAAAGAAAACACCTGCATATACCATACGCTGGGCTTCAAACAACAGGTGATTACCCTCCGCAGAATAATTCTTAAAAAGATATGCACCATGACGATGATAATTCACCAAGAACTCTGTCAGGAACTCAGGAGTAAAAGCCTCCGCGGGGCAAAACAGGAGAAACTGGCAGGTTTGATCTTGCAAGCGGTTGCTGACTTCCAACTGACGCCATGCAAAATGCACATTATCAGCATCCTCTTTTACCTCGCCGGCACTGACAAGTTCAAAATTCTCTTTTTCCATTTTTACCAATGGATTCTTCTTTATCCAATCTATATACTGGAAAGCCCATTCCTTTGCATATTTTTCATCGCCGGATATACGATAGGCTTTGCCCATAGGAGTGAACCATTTGTGACGGTGTAGTTGCCAGCGCAGTTCGTTGTCTTTCACAGGCCAATACTCCCAGTTAATATCCTTACCATAGTTGTACGAAGGCTGATAACCTTTATGTACAAAAAAGGTGTGATCCATGGCATCATCCGCCCACTTCTGTTCTTCTTTGGATATGGCGAGATTCTTTAAATCGATATCCGGATGTGCAATGTCGGTACGGTTGCGATAATAGGCCAGTAATTCCTGTGCAGCCTCCTCCCATCGCTGCCGGGAGCATGCAGTTTTTACTTTCTCCAAACCCGGATAATCCAGATTCAATAAGTCAAAAGCCTCTTTTCGGAGTTGCTGTGCATCTGCAATAATGGCGATGGTCAGCAAGAAAACACTTAAAATGTATTTCATTATTTTCATGATATATAATAATAAGATTAAATATTCTTATAGTTAAGCCCCTTTACTTTCATATAACGAAGCAGTGCTTCCAAATAATAATAGTCAGCATAGTTAATCGGCGTATCTATTTCAGAACCGTTAGGCAATGACCCCGTAGAATGCATCAGGATAAACCCTTGATTCGTACCGACCTTTGCCAGATAAGCCTCCGATGAAAGGTTTTTGAGCAGTCTCTCGGCATAGTCAAAATAAATTTGTCCATCCTCAACCAACGTGCTCAGTTCTATTAAAGCAGAAGCCGTTATAGAAGCAGCTGATGCATCACGAGGGGTCTGCGGCATATCAGGAGCATCATAATCCCACAAAGGTATCGCATCTTCCGTTTTCACACGCCGCATAATCAATGCAGCTATATTCTCAGCCTGTCGCAAAAATTCCGCATTTTTTGATTCACGATAGCAAGAAGTGTAACCATATAAGCCCCATGCCTGTCCGCGCGCCCACGAAGAATCATCTTTCTGCCCCTGATGTGTGCATTTCTTTTCTACCGTTCCGTCATTATTATAACTAACTACATGATAAGATGAGTAATCATCTCTAAAATGGTTTTTCATTGTTGTTTCGGCATGTTTTAGAGCCAGCTCCTTATACTTATCATCCCCGGTAAGATGACTTACATAAAACAGCAGATCCAAATTCATCATATTGTCAATGATAACAGGAAAATTCCATTTACCGAAGTCCCATGAACGGATGCAGCCAATTTCCGGATTAAAACGACCGCACAGGTTATCGGCTGTTTGTATCAATGCCTGACGAACACTGTCAACGGGGCATAGACGGTAAGAATTCCCAAAACTACAATTCATCATAAACCCTATATCGTGTGTACCTTTATATTCACGCAACGGATATAAGTAGTTCGTAAACTTGACAGCTTCCTTTTTAAATTCCTCATTGCCTGTCAGTTGATAGGCATACCACAGATTACCGGGGAAAAAGCCACTCGTCCAATCATAGATTGAGAAACAATAACGACGACTCCCTAAATTATCATGTATAGGTTTCAACCGGGCAGAATCCTTGCCTATCAACTGTTTCTTTTCCAACTGCTGACACAAGGAGTTCACATCATAGCCCGTCCAAATGGAACGGGGCAATAATACAGAGTCGCCAATTTCCGAGACTGTGTATTCCAATTGTGCAGCAGATGTTTCTATCGCATATTTCAGCCAAGTATAATCCGCTTTCTCTGCGTGCTTGGAGGAACATCCCGACAAAGTGTATAATGCAATACCAATAACGAAATAGGACAATGATACTTTCTTCATTTTTTATAGGACTTTACGTAACAAATTTCTTACAAAATGCGTTTTTTGAAAACAATCAATAATTCATTTATATTAATCATCACTGCAATAGCCTTGAAAAGCAGAAAGATGTTTAACAGAACTGAAAATGGAATGAGTTAACCTTTTCAGCTCTGAAACATCTTTCAACATTTCAAACAGAATGACATCCTGCTATTTATAGCAATAATATCTTATTCATAACCAGGATTATTCTGATTATTTAAAGCGGGATTAGCTTGCAATTCTCCCAATGGTATAGGGAATAACTCATGTTTTCCCTTCACAAAATTATCACCGGCAACGTATTTACCTTTCAATGATTTATCCATTTTGCTTTGGAACAACTGCAATGTCTCAGCCAAAATGCCCCAACGTAACAAATCGTATTTACGCTGCCCTTCAAAAGCCAGTTCGAAACCGCGTTCCCAATAGAGTGCAGTACGGAAATTGTCGGCAGCATCACCACCGTTGAAGAATGGCAAATCATACAATTTCTTATGTACATTCTTATATTCCTGCAATGAATTAACCTTGGTGGCTTTGGCACGTTCTCTTACATCGTTCAATAATTCCCAGGCTTTCGGAGTATTACCCGTTTCATTATAGGCTTCTGCTGCCATTAATACAACATCGGCATAGCGTAACGGGCAATAGTTTACACCCGTATTGTTGGGATCGAGGAAGCCCAACGGCATCCATTCTCTACGCCACTTTCCGGGATACCAATCCGCCACTTTCTTATTCACAATCTTTTTATGTTTCTTTTCAGCCGCATCCCACTTGTATTGATAGTCACAAACCATCACATCACGACGTTCATCGCCTGCTTCAAAGAAATCTTTCCAAGCCGGCATTACACGAAAGAAAGCATTTGCACGTCCCATGACCTCTGCCGAAGCGCCTGCTCCCGGAGCTTCCACCAACGGTCCGTTGTAAGTAGCCCAAGTACCGGAGTTATCCTTATAACCACTGCCCGTAGGATTGAAAGCTATTTCCCACAAACTTTCTTTAGAGTTCAAAACACCTCCCGAATAACCCTTGAACAATTCCACATAACCTCCATCATAAAAACCATGATAACCTTTATTTTGGAAAGCAGTCCACTCGGTAATTACAGCATCAAAGTATTCCTTTCTCTTATCATCAGCCGGACGGGTCAAAGTACCGTCTTGCTGTAAGCTATAACCGGCGCGTTGCAGATAAACACGCATCAGTAAGGCATGGGCTGCTCCCTGCGAAGGCACTTCAGGAGAAAGTTCGGCATTTCCTTGTTGCAAGTTATTCTTTGCAAAGTTCAAGTCATCGATAATACTCTTATAAATCTCTTCACGACTCACACGACCGTTAGCAATGTCGCCGTAAGAAAAGGTGTATTCTGTTTTAAATGGAACATCTCCCCAATATTTTATCAAATCGAATGCCAGGAATGCACGCAAGAAACAGGCTTGTGCAACCAACTCCTGCAATTCAACATCTTCTTCATAGCCTTCCATGTTCTTGATGTTTGCAATGGCATAGTTAGCACGATCTATTCCCATATATTTGTACTTCCATAAGTCTGCAATCCATGTATTGGTTGTCTTTACCATGTAGTGGGCAATATCACGACGCGTATTGTCTGTCCCCGTTCCCTGTATATAATAGGTATCATCCGAAGCCGGAGTTGCCATTTCAAACTGTCCATAGTGCTTATCAATCGCCAGACAGTCATAAATACCTACCACCGCCATCTTTGCATGGTTGTAAGTCTGGAAATAAGCATCCTTCTCATAGTAGGAAGTGGGCTTTTCGTCCAATTCGCATGAGGTAATTCCTGCTGCAATCAGCGCGCAGAAAGTAATCATTTTATATTTTTTCATCATATTATATTCTCTTTTTAAGGTTCATTAGAAAGCTAAATTAATACCGAAAACGAACGAGCGACTCTTAGGATAAGCACCAAAGTCCACACCCGGCGTCAAGCCACTGCCCATTGTAGAAACTTCAGGGTCGAAACCTGTATATTTAGTCCAAGTAAGCAGGTTGGAACCTGTTGCATACAAGCGCAATTTGCTTATACCAATCTTGCTAAGCATCTTTCTGGGGAATGTATAACCTAAAGTGATATTGCTCAGCTTCAGATAAGAACCATCTTCCACAGCCCATGAGTGAATATAAGTATCACCGATCTCATTATCATATACGGCGGCAACAGTCTTACCCTTATTTATGTCGGCCATTTCCTGCGGATCTGTGATCAATTCGCCTTTCTTGTTCACCACTACCCAACGATTGCTGGAATTGGCAATGTCCAACACATTCTTATTCTGCAAAGCAGTCTTGGTATTGGTCAGCTTGGTAGCATTGAACACATCGTTGCCAAAGCTGTAAGTCAGGAATATGCTCAAATCAAAATCTTTGTAAGTGAAAGTATTGTTAATACCACCGTAAAACTTCGGATAAGCATTACCGATCACCGTTTTGTCATTCTCTGTAATTTTATTGTCCTCGCTGCCGTCTACATTCTTGAATTTCCACATACCCGGTTTTACATCCGTCTTTTTACCGGAATAAGGTACGCCGTCTTTCAAAGTATAAGTCTTTGTAGCCTCATCATAATCAAAATCAGATACCTGATACAGCCCGTCTGTTACATATCCGTACATTTGTCCTAACGGCTGATTAACACCGATAATGTGTGTATTTTGATTATAGCCGAAGCTGGCTTCCCAAAGTTGTACATCTTCACCTGTCAGCTTCTTCACTGAGTTTTTGTTGTGCGACAAAGTGACAGCTGTATTCCAAGTGAAATCTTTAGTCATAATGTTGGTAGAATTGATAGTAAGGTCAATACCCTTATTTTCCGTTTCACCGGCATTAATAACCATGCTGTCATAACCGGAGGATGTGGGCAACTTAGCGTTCAGCAACAGGTTGCTACTGCGGTTAATATAAAATTCCGGAGAGATAGTCAAGCGCTGGTTAAAGAAACCAAAGTCCAAACCGAAGTTAAATGTTTTGTTAGCTTCCCATTTCAGGTTGGGATTAGGTATCTGCTTAGAAACATAGCCAGGTTGTGTAGAGTCGCCATTAGGATAAGTAACAGAAGTCAACATAGGCAGACTCACATAGCTGTCAATACGGTTATTACCAGCCATACCATATCCCAAACGAACTTTCAAGTCGGAAAATATATTCAGGTTCTTAATGAACTCTTCTTCGCCCAAACGCCATGCAGCAGAGAATGCCGGGAAGTACCCCCACTTATTATTCTTACCGAACTTAGAAGAGCCATCGGCGCGGAATGACGCTGTAAACAAGTATTTGTCTTTGAAACCGTAATTGAAACGTGCAAAGAAAGAGAGAAGCTTATCATCATAATTCTCGGAAGATGAAACAGCAGTCGGCAAACCAAGTGAAAGGTCTCCCAAACCGATATCATCATTCGGGAAGTTGGCAGCAGCAGCCGAGAAGCTACGATTCCAACGGTTAACATATTCTTGGCCAAGCATGGCAGTTATATCGTGCCCCTTGCCGGCCCAGTTATAATTCAAAACATTTGAAGTTTGGAAACTACTGTTTTCTATATTCTGAATGCTACCATTGATGCTTGAACGTTTAGCCGTTATAGACTTGTCGCCATAGAAAGTATCGTTGCGGCGTGTCTGATAGCGCATACCCGTCGTGTTACGGAATGAAAGCCCTTTAATCAACTTCAAAGTAAAGCCTCCGTTAGCCTGGAATGTGCGATATTCACGATCTTTAGTCTCTTCGGCAGCAGAGAGCAGAGGGTTCTGCATCACATTACCGGTATCATCTACCAATAGCGGGTCTTCATCACCCAATAACAAATCATCAGTACCATTGATACCTACCATCGGACGATACTGCAAGATATGTTGCATCTTGTTGAAACGGTCACCACCTTCGGAAGTACCCATTCCATAAATTTTCATCTGGTCATAGCTAATACGAGCAGTAATACTCAAACGATCATTCAGCTTATGGTTCATGTTGAATGAGATATTGTGCTTCTTATTGCCGCTATATACCATAGCTCCTTCTTCATCGTAATAAGAATATGCCAAATTATAGTTCAATTTATCTGTTCCTCCTGAGACACCCACACGATAATTCTGTGTTAAGGCCGTACGTCCTAAAGTTTGATCTTGCCAGTCTATACCTGCACGATTGGCATAATTGGCATCAATATCGGCATACTTACCATACAGTGCTTCGAAGTTTGCGACAGCTTTGTCCAAATCTTCTTGCGTACTGTTCTTGGCCGTAAAGGCGCTATAATAACGACGTTCATAATCAAGCAACGCAAATTCCCTTGTAGAAAGTACATCCAGCTTCTTTGCCACTTTCTTGAAGCCCACATAACTATCAAAAGTCACGGTAGCCTTGCCTTCTTTGCCTCCACTCTTAGTTGTTATAACCACAACACCATTGGCACCACGAGCACCATAAATAGCCGTAGCAGAAGCATCCTTCAAAATGTCGATAGTTTCAATTTCTGCCGGATCAAGGGTGGACATTCCGTCTTCACTCGGAAAACCATCAATGATATAAAGAGGTTCATTGCTTTGAGTAATGGAAATACCTCCACGAACACGAATTGAAATAGAAGCTCCCGGCGCACCTTCACTCTGCATAACCTGAACACCGGCCATACGTCCGGCCAACGCTTGAGTTATATCACTTGTCGGAACTTTAGAAAGTTCTTTACTGTTCACAGAGGCTACTGATCCCGTTAAGTCTTTACGTTTAACGGTAGCATAGCCAATTGCAACCACTTCTTCCAACATTACGGCATCAGCCTTCAAGGTTACATCAATTACACTTCTACCATCAACTTTTACTTCTTGGGAAGTCATACCTACATACGAAAACACCAATACATCTTTCGATGCATCATTTACTTTCAAAGAATAGTTACCATTCACATCCGTAACCGTTCCTACACCGGCGGCACCTTTAATAGTCACACTACCACCGATTACTTCATATCCTTCGCTATCAATGACTTTTCCAGTTACAGTCAAACTTTGTGCATATGCAGACATACTCACAAAGACGAGGATAAACATTAAAAATAATTCTTTTAATTTGTACATAATAAATAAATCTAAGGTTCTACGTTAGAAATAATTTTTTCGGCAGCAAACATACTGCAAATGCAAAAAAAAGTGTAAAAGTATTGTTTTTATTCATCACACTTTTACACTTTTCAAATGCTATTTTTGTATAGAAAAGGACATTTTTGTATAAAAAAACGGCCTACGAACATGTATAAAGCCGATTCTAAATATCAAGCGACCAGCGCCAGAGTTACCCATTTTTTGTTAATAAAACAAATTTAACGACTAAGCCTACCCCTGTTTTATTTCAAAAAATCAGCTCTCATAGGAGCAAAACAATCTATAAGTACACCAGGTTCCAAACAAACACAGCTATGCAAAATATCAGGCTCAATATAAATGCCGTCACCGGCTTTCACTATCTTCTTCTCATTTCCTACCGTAAATTCGAATTTTCCACTTGCCACATAAGTTGTTTGTGTATGATAATGAGTATGAGGGGTTCCTATAGCTCCTTTTTCAAACTTCACTTTCACCAACATCACTTGTCCGTCATATCCCATAATCTGACGAGTAACACCCGTACCTGCCGGTTCCCATGCCTTTTCTCCACTAATAAAAGTTTCACTGCGCGTTTTTCTTACCGGTTCACAGGCTGTCTTGCCGTTCCCTTCTTGTGCAGCATATATTCCAGGGAACATAAATAAAGAAAAAACAATTAAGCACGCATACATTTTCCAATCTTTTGCTTTCATAATCAAGTCTTTAGTTTGATAATTATTTAAGTTTATAATGTTTCAAATTTATATATAGTCGTTTGACGATAAGTTTCTCCCGGCAGCAACACAGTAGTAGGGAATTGGGCATGATGAGGGGAATCTGGGAAATGTTGCATTTCGAGACAAAATCCAAAATATTTTCCATAACACAAACTGTCAGCAGCTTTCAAATAACTCAAATCCGAAGCAGGAGTATAAAACTGCATTCCCGGTTCTGTGGTATATGCTTTCAATACTCGACCAGAAACCGGATCAACCACTTTGGCAGCAAGCGCTAAAGTATCCAATGCTTTGTTGAGTTTATAATTGATGTCATATCCTTTTCCTAGCTGTTCAACATGGTGTTTTATAGTTCGCAGAGTACTAAAATCGTATTCTGTTCCTGCTACCGGCATAAGTTCACCTGTTGGCACTCCCGTAGAATCTACCGGTGTGATAGAATCTCCCATAATCATATAACAATGATTTAAGACCGACTCTTTGCATCCGGTCAAATTAAAATAGCTGTGATTGGTCAGATTTATTACAGTAGGTTTGTCTGTCGATGCAATATAGTCCAAAATTACCTCATTGTCATTAGTGAATTTATAGGCTAATGACAAGTTGAGATTGCCGGGAAACCCGCCTTCCATATCGGGACTGAGATACTTAAAAACAACCACCGCGGTATCTCCCGCTATATAACATGTGTCTGTTTCAAAAACTTGCAGATTAAATCCTTTTATACCCCCATGAATGGAATGTCCCTTATTATTTCTATCTAAATAGTAAATTTTATCATCCAGCCTGAACTCCGCATTTTTAATTCTGTTGGCAAAACGTCCTACCGTAGCACCAAGTTTAGGTTGCCTGCCCCAATAATAGCGCAAACTGTCGAGCCCCAAAACGACCGGTTCAAACACCCCGTTTCTATCCGGTGCAGAAACATACGCTAAAGAAGCTGCATAATTTGTCACTTTAATAGTCATTCCATTCTTATTCACTATTTTAATCAGTTCTACGGGCTTACCCTCATATCGCAAACTATCCTCCTTTGTTATGGAGAATCCGCACATACTTGTTTGTCCCCACAAAGCGAGTGAAATCCAAACCTGCATTATAAACAAAACAATCCGCTTATCCATGACAGTTATGCATTATTCTTTCCATATTCCGTAGGCAGGCATCCCATATACTTCTTAAAACGCGCGGCAAAATAAGAAGGAGTATTATATCCCACCATAAAACTAATTTCCGAAACAGAATATCTGCCTTCTTTCAGCAACTGGCATGCACGATTAAACCTGATTTTATGAATAAAGTCTATCGCCGACTTACCGGTAATCGCTTTCAACTTCAAATGGAGATTAGAACGGCTCATATTCATTTCCCTGGCAAATTGTTCCGTTGAAAACTCTACATTATCCATGTTTTTCTCAATCACTGATATGGCTCTTCTCAACAGTTCCTCGTCCATTGTATTATTTGCCAATTTCTCCGGTTCTACTTCGGTAGTATTAGAATAGCGTTCAAAAACACGATAACGCGTACGTAACACATTCTGAATCTTTGTTTTCAAGATCGGCATAGAGAAAGGCTTAGGAATATAGTCATCCGCTCCAACTTGAAGCCCTTCCAACTGATATTTTGTATCAGCCTTTGCCGACAGCATATATACAGGAATATGGCAAGTTCGTATATTTTGCTTAATCGCTTTACACAATTTGACTCCATCCATTACGGGCATCATAACATCAGTAATGACTAAATCAACCTCTTGGCCTTTCAATATATCCAAGGCTTTCTGCCCATTGTCTGCTTCCAATAAATTAAAGTCGCTTGACAAACCACTCACCAAATATTGCCGAAGTTCCTGGTTATCATCCACTACTAAAATCTTTCCCCGTTTTTCTTTTTCTCCGTCTGCCAACGCGCTTGTTTCCAGCAGTTCTTCATCATCAATATAAACATCATGTGCATTTGTATAATATGCACGCTGCTCTTTGGCCCCCTCTTCTTGCGCAAGCAGTTCCTCAGAAGTATACATAGACTTATCCTGCGGTATATAAATGGAAAACGTAGAGCCTTCGCCCACTTTGCTTTCCAGAGTGATATGCCCATGATGCAGTTCTACCAGACGTTGAACCAGCGACAAGCCTATACCGCTTCCTTCATGTCCACTTTCCGCCTGATAAAAACGCTCAAATATTTTTTTCTGTTTTTCCGCCGGAATACCGACACCCGTATCAATCACTTGCAAAACAAGATTATTATCTTCTTTATAAAGACGTACGGTAATGCACTCTCCTTTTTCCGTATATTTAAAAGCGTTTGAAAGCAAATTATTTACAATCAAGTCCAAATAGGTCTCATCAAAGAGCAACTCTTCATCTTGCAATTCCGTATATAAATTATAATCTATATCCTTCCTTTTCGACAAGTTCTCATAATTCAAGAAACAGTTCAAGACTTTCTTATAAGCATTAGCATATACCGGTCTCAATTCAAAAATACCCAATTCAGCGCGACGATAATCCATTAACTGATTGACCAAATGCAACAAGCGGTTCGTATTACGCTGAATATATGACAGTTTTTCATGTTCCCAATGGCCTTTAATACGTTCAATAAGTTCCTGCAATGGGGCAACAATCAAAGTAAGAGGAGTACGAAGCTCATGAGAGATGTCAATGTAAAAGCGGATTTTCATCTGGCTGATTTCCTCTTGTTTCTCTTTATCCAAGCGCTCCATCAGAATCTCAGCCTGCATATTCTTGCGCAACCAAAAGAAGCGCAAGACACCAAACAATAGCCCCGCGCACAAAATAATGAAAATAGAAATAGCCCACCAAGTACAATACCAAACCGGAAGTACCCGTATATGAAGAATTGCAGGCTCTTCACTCCATTTTCCATCATTATTGGCAGCTTTCAAAAAAAATGTATAATCTCCTGCCGGTAAATTTGAGTAGGAAACTAAATTTATATTATCTTGGCTGTACCACGAGTCGTTGTATCCTTCCAGCTTATACGCAAAAGTGTTATGCTTTCCAGCAATATAGTTTGAAACCACGAATGAGATAGAAAAAGAGTTTTGGGAGGAGGTCAATGTTATATGATCCTCGTTTTCTATACATTTTTTCAAAATTCTTGTTTCATCACCAGGCAATACTTCCTTATTGGATACATATAATTTATTTATAAATGGTCTCGGAGAATACGGATTATCAATAAGCGTTTCAGGCCGAAACGAAGTAATTCCATTAATCCCTCCAAAAAGCATGTTCCCATTATTAATTCGACAATAAGAACCGGCATTGAACTGATTACTCTGCAAACCGTCCACGATAGTAAAATTACGTAATTTTCTGCTTCCGGGGGTCAAACAGCTCAATCCCTGGTTTGTACTTATCCACAAACGCCCGTAACTATCTTCCAGAATGCCATAAATAACATTACTGGGCAGTCCGTCAACCGTTGTGTACTGCAATAATTCTTTAGCATTCTCCTTCAAGCCAAAAAGTCCATTACGTGTTCCAACCCATATATATCCGGATGTAGATTCACAGAAACAGTTTATAAACGATTGCTTCAATATAGGAGCGATATCATATTCCGTATTAATTGTCAAAGAAGTGCCTGTTTGATTATAAATAGTAAGTCCCATTTCCCCTCCTGCCCAAATACGTTTCTTAGAATCCCGGAACAATACACTGTTGGATTCTTGCAAACGCTTTCCTTTGCTATCTTTATCAACCGTCTGAAAATGGTTACCAGCTATATCATAATGAATTAGAGTACCCAATGATGCAATCCAAAGCCCTCCATGCCCATCCGATAAAATAGAATAAATATTATTACTAGGCAAATCACTGTTTTGAGTATTGAAAAAACGTTGGTTTCCTGTCCTACGATTCAGTACTATCATTCCACCCGCATGAGTTCCAACATATATATTATCATGCAGTTCATCGACATACACCGCCTTTATATCTTTAAAAGATACCTCTTTTGACAAGTCGGAATTCTGCAAATAGTATTTGTATGTTTTTGAAGCGCTGTCGTAAAAATTCAGGCCACCTCCATTAGTGCCGATCCACAGATTCTTTGCATTATCCTCCACTATACAGCTGACTACATTATCACTGATGGAATTGGCGAATGGAACATGCTTAATATGCTGAAAACGATTGCACAAAGGATGATAATAGTTCAATCCTCCCCAATAAGTGCCCAACCACATTCCTCCTTGCGAATCCATAAAAATACTACGTACAGAATTCTGTGACAGACTCCCCTCCTGTATTGCAGAATTTCTCACCGACAAAAAGCGATCTTTACCTCCTTCGTAAATATTCAAGCCCCCATAAGTGCCAACCCACAATCTGTTTTCCTGATCTACGGCCAAAGAACGCACATAGTTTGAATTCAGACCGGAATATCCGTCCTCATGTCTATAATTCTTCAGCTCCTTGGATTTAGTATCATACATGTATAGCCCTTCACCTTCCGTCGCTATCCATATCCGGGTGAACATCTGACAAAAGACAGAATGTATACGGGTTGCTTTCGGCATATCCACCAACTTTTCCAAAGTTCCATTTGCCAAAGAATAGACATAAAGTCCTTTCTCCACTCCTATGTAAATCTTATCACTTTGACGAACCATAGCAGTAGGTCTCAACAAATGTAGCGGATGAGGTAACGTATCATTCAGAATACGTTCCTTCCCTATATCAAAAAGCAATACTCCACTGGTTGTACCCAACATCAGATATTCCTTATTCATCGGTGCTATGCATGTGACAGTAGCTTTATAACCATTTTCTTTATAAAAATAATTCGAGAAAGTATCTTGGTCCCGATTATAAAGAGAAAAACCCTCTCTGGTACCAATCCATACTCTACCGGAATCATCAACTGTTACACAGCGACTAATGTCGCAAGCTATGCTTTGAGGATTCGCATATTGATGACGATAGACTGTAAAATTGTAGCCATCGTATTTATTGACCCCATCGTAAGTCGCAAACCACAAATTTCCTTCCTTGTCCTGATTAATACCAAATATCGTGCAATGTGACAGGCCTTCTTCCAATCCGATATGCGTAAAACGTATACCGTCCAGATTATTGGCATACCCGATACATGTAAATAATACTCCAAAGAATGTTAACAAAGGCCGAAACGTTTTCATATAATTTAGATATATAATATTATAACATAAAAACAAAGAAACAAAAATATATTAATTATATGTGATTTCAATTTGAATTTTCTTATTCTCCCCCTCAGGAAATATCTGTAAAGGAACAAAAGAAAAACCGGGTACAGGATTAAATATTCGACCATCTTCATCTGTCGGAGCTACCTTCAACATGCCATTCACGCAGATTATTTCCAATACGCCCTCTTTTTTCTGAAGAAGCATGCCTTTCGAGGTAATATCCACTACCTCTGAAGGTGCGGCAATGACCGGCAAAACAAGGCAGGCTGTCAAAGGACAATAATCCACTACTATCGACATGCCCTGTTTGGAGTACACATAATCCAAAGTCACAGGAAACGCCCCCTGAACCGGTGTCTGCTGGTCAGCGTCCACCAAATGAGTATTGATATGGAAACGATGCTTATCTTTCTCTTGAGTATAAACAATATCCGTATCCAAGTCATCCAAATTACTATAAATAGTTCCATACTGTACCATTTCAACCCGCGGTGTTCCACTCATTATATACTTTCTGCTATTACTCTGCATATTAGGCGCTTCTATCAGAGCATACCGGTTTGTTGTAGCGGCAAAGACCGGACCAGCCTGTTCGTGCCACAACAGAGAAACAGCTCCTCCCATCGGGTGAGTGCCCTTTACCTTATATTCAGCATCAAAACCGGTACACGTGGAACGCCATGATCCTTCTGCAACCAGCCAAGTACGAATATCCTGGAAATACTTCACCCCATAAGCATTATCGCGTGGCAGTGACTTGTATTGTGGTGCTTTGACAGGTGGAAGCTCAAGAAAAGCGGTCAGAGCCTTGGCATGACCAAAAGTATGATGAATACAAGCCGGAATTCCTGAAGCCTGATAATCACGTCCGGCATGAAGCAATCCGTTATTTGTCGATTTTTTCAGTAATCGTATATTGCGCCGAATAGCTTCCAGATACTCCGGGTGTTGTTCTGCCATAGCATAATAACCACCCATGAAACCATCGCTCGTACGTCCGCCCCAATATGTCCACTTAAAACTGCGTGTCCCCCAACTATTATCCCACGCACCATCAGGCAACATAAATTCCAAGTGAGTATTCATGGAACGTTCCACAATAGAGAGCAGTTCCCGGTCGTTCACCATAAGCGCATAATAGGCCAGATTAGGCAAAGACTCTTCTATATTATAGCCTAAATCCACAGGAAGACAGCCATTCTTAGTAGGTGTCCATATCTTAGGTCCTTCACCGTATAAAAAAAAGTCGTTTACTGTAAAAAATTTCTTCAAATCCGAAGCCACAATCCGGGCTTCTTCCTTGAAATCCGGACGGTTAAACATCTCGCCAAGAGCCTGCAAGGCATATGTCACCGAGGCTGAATAGTTCACATTATTCAAGCGCTTCATGTTCCCCTGCATACGGCGACTGTACATCTGAGGATTCTTCATCATAAATTCGCCAGCTTCCAACAATTGTTTTTTCCAATGATTACAGGTAGAATCATCCAGCAAATGCCCATGATAATGCACTGCCTCATATAAAGCGATAGCCGCAAATACAGTCGTTCCACTCCAGTCTGACACATGTACATCGTTCATCCATGAACCATCCGGACGATGCACATTCTCCATCCATTTCATAAGCTTCTTGGCGGCAAGCAAATATTTATCATCGCCGGTTTTGTCCGCTAAATACATCAGAGGAAGAACCGTATCTCCTATCCGCCCATGAATACGAGCGCAGGCAGGACAAAGAAAACCTCCGTCAAGCGCAGGATGCAATCCTTCACATTGGTAAGTCAGCAGAGTATCTACCCACTCCATCAACAGTTTTTCCGCATCATTACGCAGGGATTTATCAGAATAAACAGGATTTCCGGCACATTCTCGTCCCGAGAAAGAGAGCGCAAACACAAACGCCACAAAAAAAATGTTTCTCATATTATTTAGTATTATCAGATTCATTTTTCAAAAATAGAACATTCCGGCAACATATTGCCGTTATTTTCTCCAATACACCACAACATACGTTTACCGATTCCATAATTTTGTTGAATCTTCATCAATTTTGTTGAATATTTGTATGCCAAAACAATATTGGCAGTTTTTTAAACACATCAGGCATGCTTATCAGAGCAAATGCCCTATCTTAGCAACCGTTACTAAAAAACTAAATATAACATGAAAAACTTACCTTTACTCATGTGTACTGCTTTTTGCGGGCTGAATGCCGTCCAGGCTGATGCTGCAGACAACAAAAAGGATGAAAGGCCCAATATTCTTTGGCTTACTTTTGAAGATACCAGCGCTTACGAATTCGGTTGTTATGGTAATAAAGGCGTACACACCCCAAATGCGGATAGTCTAGCCGTTCATGGCATACAATTTATGAACGCATGGTCAGTGGCTCCGCAAAGTTCTGCTGCACGCTCGTCACTTATCACCGGCTGCTACTCCTCAAGCTACGGAATGGATGTCCATCCGGTTCCATACGACACTCCGGAAAACATATTCTTCCCTCAATGGCTACGGGAAGCCGGATATTATTGCACTAACAACAGCAAAACGCATTACAACTCCACCACAGACAATAAAAGTTGTTGGGACGAATGTACCCCTAAAGCATCCTACAACAGTACTAAACGCGGTAAAGACCAACCATTCTTCGCTGTGTATAACACAGTGACCTCACACATGGGACGTATCCGTACTTTCCACACTGATGGACGAAGAGATTATACAACGGAAGGTATTTATCCTGAGCTTCTCACCCTGCCTTCCTACGTACCCGACTTGCCCGAAGTGCGTTCCGACTATGCCGGCCACTTGGAAGCCGTACAGGATGTAGACACTTGGTTGGGCTTTTTTCTGAAAGATCTGAAAGAAAAGGGATTGGACGACAATACGATTATCTTCTTCTTCAGCGATCATGGCGGTTGCGTCCCGCGCGGCAAAGGATATTTATACGAAAGCGGTTTGAGAGTCCCCATGATAGCCTACTTTCCACCCAAATGGCAACATCTGGCTGGAAAGAAAGCATCCGGTAAAGAATATTCTTTGGTGAACTTCACTGATTTAGGCCCTACCGTACTTAGTCTTGCGGGAGTAAAACCGCCTAAGCACATGCAAGGCAAAGCTTTATACGGGAAATATGCATCCGATGAAAAACGGGAAATTCAGTTTGCTCTGGCTGCCAACCAACTACATCATTTTATGCCTGTACGTGCCGCCACCAACGGACGTTTCAAATACATCCGTAGCTATATCCCCTATCGTCAATTTGCCCTGCGCAATTATTATCAATGGGGTATGCCGTCCAATAAGGCATGGGACAAGTTGGTATTAGGCGGTCACAATACCAATCCCGACTGGGCACAAACTTTCAACGCCCACCCGGCCGAAATGTTGTTCGACCTTGAAAAAGATCCGGGCGAACTGCATAATTTATCCGACTCTCCCGAATATGCGGAAGTCCTGGCAAAAATGCGTAAAGCCCTTTCTGAACATATCCGTTCTACAAAAGATTTAGGATTTTTCATGCCCACTTCCCGCGTAAATACAACATTATACGATAAAGTACGCAAAGAAAAATATCCCTTGAATGAACTATATAACCTTGTAGAGTTAGCCGGTACAGCTAAAGCAAGCGATGCCTCTGTATTCGAGAAAGCATTATCCAGCCAATACCCAGAAATGCGTTATTGGGCATCCGTAGGTTTGGCGCAACTTGGAATCAAAGGAGAGTTACAAGTTTGTCCTCCAACCTTGCTTACCCTGATGAACGATGCCGACCCATATATAGCCTGCGAAGCAGCCTATGCTGCAGCCTATTTGGGAGAAACATCCAAAGGCATCGAGCGTCTAAATCATCCGGCAAAAGAAGCTGACAGAAAAGTCGGTTACTCTTTACTGGAATGTTTGTCCTTGGACAAAACTATGCAACCTGCCATCCGCACTCATCTGGCAGACCTGAAAGAGAAGGCCGAAATTCTTCCTCGCAAAGCAAATGAAGATGCCGGGCTAATGGCACGCGGCATTTTGGTCAACCTCGGTGAGATGGATATAAAGGACCTGCATGGACCCGAATCCTATAAATTAGGATTGAAACTGAATCATGGACGCAGACCCATGGTTCCGCTTCCAAACTGATAAGCTGGGCAACAACGTTGTCATCTCCCTTGAGCCTGTACCCTAAATTTTCGAAATTGCCACACCAGCATTGTCCCCGCTATCAGACTGGCCAGCAGATCGGAGATAGGCATGCTATACCAAACTCCTGCTGCACCGAAAAAGCGAGGTAAAATCAACAGACAAGGGAGCAACACTACCATTTGGCGGGTAAGGGAAAGAAATATCGCCTTACTCGCCATTCCTATACTTTGGAAGAAATTAGCCGTAACCATTTGAAAGCCGATAATAGGGAAGAACATCACCACAATGCGCAACCCCTTTGCCGAGAGCTCTATAAGTTCGGCATCCGATGTAAAAATACCGACTACCGTATCCGAAAACAACATTCCTATAATAAAGCCGAAAGTCGTCACCCCGGTAGCATAGATAATCGTCAGTTTCAATGTCTTGGTAACACGTTCATATTGTTTGGCTCCAAAATTATAGCCTGCAATAGGTTGCATTCCCTGGTTTAATCCCATTACAATCATCACGATAATGAAGACCAGCCGATTGACGATACCAAAAGCACCGATAGCCAAGTCACCGCCATACTTCTTCAATCCTTGATTAATAAGAATCACGATGAAGCATGCCGCCATGTTCATCAAAAACGGAGACATGCCAATGGCCAACGAATCAAAAACAATTTTACGTTTCAACCGGAAAATACCACGATGAAAATGTAACAGTTCTTCTTTACTGCTGAATATCCAAAGCTGCCACATCAACGATATAATCTGCGCCACAATCGTTGCGATCGCTGCTCCGCGAATGCCCCAGCCAAAACCGTAAATAAATACGGGGTCAAGTATCGTATTAATAATCACCGTAGCGATAGTGGCATACATGGCCTTCTGTGGATGCCCCGAAGAACGCAGTACCGCGTTCAATCCCAGATAGAGATGCGTAATAGTATTCCCAAGAAGGATAATATACATATAGTCACGTGCATACCCCACCGTCTCGTCACTGCCACCGAAAAAGTAAAGGATAGGATCAAGAAAAGCCATGACTATCACCGTAAAAGCCACTCCAAGCAGAATATTCAATACAAACACATTGCCCAAGACGCGCTGCGCAGTATCGTAGTCTTTCTGCCCAAGCTTGACAGAGATCAATGTAGCAGCTCCCACGCCCACCAACGACCCGAAAGCCGCCGCAAGGTTCATTAAAGGAAAGGTCAATGCCAATCCCGAAATAGCCATTGTGCCCACACCATGCCCGATGAAGATACTGTCTACCATGTTATATAAGGAAGATGCTGTCATAGCAATGATTGCCGGTACAGCATACTGCATCAATAATTTTCCGATATTCTCTGTACCCAACGCTGTGGGAGTTTTTTGTCCTACCATACTTTTTACCTTTTTTTGAGGGCGCAAATGTACTCAAAATTCGGCAGGTGAGCAAAAAACGTTCCACAGAGTACACAAGCTATGCGACGAATAAATTCCTCTAAAGATTCGCTTTCTGAAAAATGTTTCGTATTTTTGTCCCCAAATTGAGTGAATTATAGCGAAATGAACGTATTAGAACTAAGTGAACAAGAAATCATTCGTCGCAACAGCATGAATGAACTTCGCGCGATGGGCATCGAGCCCTATCCCGCAGCAGAGTATGTAACCAACGCTTTCTCTACCGATATCAAAGATGAATTTAAAGACGACGCCGAACCGCGCCACGTATCTGTAGCCGGACGCATCATGAGCCGTCGTGTTATGGGAAAAGCCTCTTTTATTGAATTACAGGACTCAAAAGGACGTATCCAAGTATATATTACCCGCGATGACATCTGCCCGGGCGAAGATAAGGAAATGTATAATACCGTATTCAAACGCTTGCTTGATTTAGGTGACTTCATCGGCATTGAAGGCTTTGTATTCCGCACCCAAATGGGTGAAATCAGCATCCATGCCCAGAAGCTGACCGTACTTGCCAAGAGCATCAAACCGCTACCTATCGTAAAATATAAGGACGGTGTAGCTTACGACTCTTTTGACGATCCGGAATTGCGTTACCGCCAACGTTACGTTGACCTCATTGTAAACGACGGTGTTAAAGAAACATTTCAAAAGCGTGCCACAATTATCAGGACTATGCGCGCCGCACTGGATGAAGCCGGCTATACGGAAGTGGAAACACCGATTCTCCAATCCATTCCCGGCGGAGCAAGTGCTCGTCCTTTCACTACGCACCATAACTCACTAGATATGGATCTCTACCTGCGTATCGCCACCGAGCTTTACCTGAAAAGACTAATCGTAGGCGGTTTTGAAGGTGTGTACGAAATCGGAAAAAACTTCCGCAACGAAGGTATGGACAAGAACCATAACCCGGAATTCACTTGCGTGGAATTGTATGTGCAATATAAAGATTACAATTGGATGATGGGCTTCACCGAAAAGCTGCTTGAGCGTATTTGCATTGCTGTAAACGGAGGAACGGAAACAACGATTGACGGCAAGACCATCAGTTTCAAGGCTCCTTACCGCCGCTTGCCTATCTTGGATGCCATCAAGGAAAAGACCGGATATGACCTCAACGGCAAGAGCGAAGAGGAAATCCGTCAGATATGCCGCGAACTGAAAATGGAAATTGACGATACCATGGGCAAAGGCAAGCTGATAGACGAAATCTTCGGTGAATTCTGTGAAGGTACATTCATACAGCCCACATTCATCACCGATTACCCGGTGGAAATGAGTCCGCTGACCAAAATGCACCGCAGCAAACCGGGGCTGACCGAACGCTTCGAGCTGATGGTGAACGGCAAAGAACTGGCAAACGCATACAGCGAGCTGAACGATCCTATCGATCAGGAAGAACGCTTCAAAGAACAACTGAAACTAAGTGAAAAGGGCGATGACGAAGCTATGTTCATCGACCAGGATTTCTTGAAAGCATTGCAATACGGTATGCCTCCGACATCGGGCATCGGTATCGGTATAGACCGTCTGACTATGTTGATGACTGGTCAGCCGTTTATTCAGGAAGTGTTGTTCTTCCCGCAGATGCGCCCTGAAAAGGTAACTCCGAAAGACGCGCCTGCCAAATTTATGGAACTGGGTATCCCTGAAGAATGGGTTGCAGTCATTCAGAAGGCAGGCTACAACATGGTTGGTGACATGAAAGACGTAAATCCGCAGAAGTTGCACATGGACATTTGCGGCATCAATAAAAAATATAAATTAGAACTGGCAAATCCGACTGTGAAAGATGTAGAAGGTTGGGTTGAGAAAATCTAAGAAATGAAGCTACCCGGTAAAATAGCCATTATGGGCGGAGGAAGTTGGGCCACTGCCATTGCCAAAATGGTATTGGCTCAAGAAGACACTATAAATTGGTATATGCGGCGTGATGACCGCATTGCCGATTTTAAGCGGCTTGGTCACAACCCTGCCTATTTGACGGGCGTCAAGTTCGATACAAAACGTATCAATTTCAATTCAAACATCAACGATGTAGTCAAGGAGTCAGATACACTAATCTTTGTCACTCCTTCTCCTTATCTGAAAGCTCATTTGAAGAAGCTGAAGACAAAAATCAAAGACAAATTCATCATCACAGCTATTAAAGGTATCGTACCTGACGACAACATGATCGTGTCGGAATACTTCACAAAGGAATACGGTGTGCCGACCGAAAACATTGCTGTGCTGGCGGGTCCCTGCCACGCAGAAGAAGTTGCACTTGAACGTCTCTCCTATCTGACGATAGCCTGTCCCGACATAGACAAAGCGGACAAATTTGCCCGCCGTTTGGCCAGTTCATTCATCAAGACCTCCGTCAGTAATGATGTAGCCGGTATTGAGTATGGCTCTGTACTCAAAAATGTATATGCCATTGCCGCCGGTATATGCAGCGGCTTGAAATACGGCGATAACTTCCAGGCTGTACTCATGTCCAACGCCATACAGGAAATGAACCGTTTTCTCCAAACCGTCCATCCATTGAACAGAAGTATCAGTGATTCTGTTTATCTGGGTGATATGCTGGTGACAGGATATTCCAATTTCAGCCGCAACCGCACGTTCGGTACGATGATAGGAAAAGGATATTCCGTAAAAAGCGCTCAAATTGAGATGGAAATGATAGCCGAAGGTTACTACGGAACCAAGTGTATCAAGGAGATCAATAAGCACTATCACGTGAATATGCCGATATTGGATGCTGTGTATAACATTTTATATGAGCGTATCTCACCAATGATTGAAATTAAGTTACTGACCGACTCTTTCCGCTAATAATAATGCGGGAAGAGACAGGGCAGACGAAATACAGTATTTAAAATCTATAATATTATGATTAGTTTGAACATTGAAAAGACTCTTGGATTCATTTCCAAAGAAAACGTTTTCGCCTACGAATCTCAAGTAAAAGCCGCACAGGATGCATTGGAAAATGGTACTGGTAAGGGTAATGACTTTTTAGGCTGGTTACATCTTCCCTCTTCCATCACACAAGAACATCTGGCTGACTTGAAAGCTACCGCACAAGTATTGCGTGATAACTGTGAAGTAGTGGTCGTTGCCGGAATTGGCGGGAGCTACCTCGGTGCACGTGCCGTTATCGAGGCTTTGTCAAACAGTTTCACTTGGCTGCAAGATAAGAAATCCACTCCGGTTATTCTGTATGCAGGACACAACATCGGTGAAGATTATTTGTACGAACTTACCGAATACTTGCAAGATAAGAAATTCGGTGTTATCAATATCTCCAAATCAGGAACCACAACTGAAACGGCTTTGGCTTTCCGCCTACTGAAAAAGCAATGCGAAGACCAACGCGGTAAAGACATGGCAAAAAAAGTCATCGTTGCCATTACAGATGCCAAGAAAGGCGCTGCTCGTGTTACGGCAGACAATGAAGGTTACAAATCTTTCATCATTCCCGATAATGTAGGCGGACGTTTCTCTGTACTTACCCCGGTAGGCCTGTTACCCATCGCAGTAGCAGGTTTCGATATTGAAAAGCTGGTAGCCGGCGCAACGGCCATGGAAAAGCTTTGCGGAAAGGACGTTCCATTTGCTGAAAATCCGGCAGCTATTTATGCAGCCACCCGCAACGAGCTTTATAAGCATGACAAGAAAATTGAAATTCTCGTAAACTTCAACCCCAAACTGCATTATGTAAGCGAATGGTGGAAACAGCTTTATGGAGAATCCGAAGGTAAAGAAAACAAGGGTATTTTCCCGGCAGCCGTAGATTTCTCCACCGACCTACATTCTATGGGGCAATGGATTCAGGAAGGCGAACGCACCATTTACGAAACTGTAATTTCAGTGGAAAAAACCAACCATAAACTGGAAGTTCCAAGTGATGCCCAGAATTTGGACGGACTGAATTTCCTCGCCGGCAAACGTGTGGATGAAGTCAACAAAATGGCAGAATTAGGAACACAGTTGGCCCACGTAGACGGTGGCGTACCCAACATACGCATCGTCATCCCTGCATTGAATGAAGAAAGTATCGGCGGACTGCTGTATTTCTTTGAAAAAGCATGCGGTATCAGTGGCTATCTTTTGGGTGTCAATCCATTCAACCAACCGGGTGTCGAGGCTTACAAGAAAAACATGTTCGCCCTATTGAACAAACCGGGTTACGAAGAAGAATCCAAAGCTATTCGGGCAAGACTGTAAATAACCAACTATATCCAAGGTGTCAAAACTAAACCAGGCTATTAATAGCAAGTTTTAGTCTTGACACCTTTTTCAAAACACATTGCTCGGAAATAGGATCCATATTCCGCAATCCGGCCTTCAACACCAACAGAGGTGCTTCAGAGAAGATACACACATCACCGACAATAACAACAAACCTACATACTATGAGCACACCGATACTCAAAAAAATCCATAGCCTCTGCTTATGCTTACTTTTCATTCAACCTATATTCGCCCTATCGAATAAAAGTTCCCATAACCTTCTGATCATCAATTCATATAACGAACAAGCCGCATGGAGTAACAGTATTATCGTGCCCATTATGCAAGAAGTGGGGAAAATGTCGAACACCAGTGCCTATGTGAGCCACTTGCACTCCATTCTTATCAAAAACGACTCCCTTTACCAGCATTCCGTAAACACGTTATTCCAACGCTATGAAAACACCAACCCCCACTCTGTCGTACTGATAGGCAACATGGCGTTTACTTTACGTGACAGAATCAAGAAAGAATGGGGAGATATCCCCATCATTTTGTGTGCCGGACGGGATAGCTACACCTCGCCCCGGTATAACTATCCGGAGTATGAATCGGCAGAAATACCGAAAGACTCCATCTTTTCCATCTCAGGGCTCAAAGACAAATATAATTTCACTTTCATACTATGCCCTACTTATTGCAAGGAAACCATTGACATGATGATGAAGATACAGCCCGGCATAAAAACATTTATTTTTGCCGCTGACAAACTTTTCATCAACAGGATACACGAAAAAGAGATTAAAAGTTACCTATTATCCAGCTACCCGAACATTGAGTATAAACGCATCTATCCCAATTCCAACCCTGCAGTACCAAACTTGAGAAAGTATCTGCTGACCAATGAAAACCCTACCGTAGGAATGTTATTCGGTTCCTGGTTCTGCGTAAGGGAGAATCTGTTGGGACATCTCATCACAATGTCAACGGAAGATTATCGTTTCATTATGTCGGCCAATAAAGGAGTTTTTACACTAAGAGAGTCCTTCCTCGCAGAGGGCGGGTTCATCGGAGGATACTTCTACGACAATGATGCCACCATAAAGCACTTGTTGCAATGCCTTCGTAGTATCATCAACGGAAGAGAAGCGCGAGACATCCCATTCTATACTCCCGACAAGAGCTATCCCGTTATTGATTATAATGCACTGAAACAACGGGGAATGTCAGAAAAGCTTTGCCCACCCAACACCCTATTTATCAACAAACCGCCCACGCTATGGCAACGATATAAGTTACAAATTAGCATCTGCCTGTTGATTCTTTCAGTACTGGGCATCGTCTCATACATAAAACATAAATTTCAGCAGAAAGAAATCATGTTGTTAAGAAGCCATAACAAGCTTCTTGAGAACATGCCCGTATTCTACGTGCAGGAACAGGTAATGTTCAATGAAAATGGTATTCCCGAAAGCATGCGCTACATCAATGCCAACATCTTGTTCAAAGAGTTATTTTGCTCCAAGCAAAAGCAGGAACAAGTCAATTCAAGCATGTTTCCTCACCAGACGGAAGAGTATTTTATGCAATTTGCCAGAATTGTTTTTCAAGAAAGAAGGTCGATTGTATTCACCTACTATTTTGAAGAGCAGAACGCCTTCTATGAAGTAATAATACGTCAAGCCGCTGAGGAAAATCTAATAGACATTTTTGGCGTAAATACCACTACCCTACACCAGACACAGGAATTGTTACGAGCCGCCAACAATAAACTGGCATTGGCATTAGACATCGCACATATCATCCCTTGGCATTGGGACCTGCAGAAGCATGCCATCACCTGCGATGCCAACCGTTCTCCTTTCGAACTTGCCACCGGTGTAAAGGATGAACGAGGAGTACGGATTATCCACGAAGCCGACTACTTCAACAACATACACCCTGATGATGCAGAACGGATAAGAGACGACTACCAAGCACTCATCTTAGGTAGAGTAAAGGCACTGAAAGAAGAGTTCCGCACCGTCATCAAAAAAAACGGCAAAGAATACATCAACTGGGTAGAGGCGCGCGCCGTAGTGGAACAGAGGAATGAACAGGGACATCCTATCTCACTCATCGGATCCCTACTTATCATTACCGACCGCAAGCGGAACGAACAGGAACTCATAAATGCCAAAAACCGCGCCGAAGAATCAGACCGGCTGAAGTCAGCTTTCCTTGCAAACATGAGCCACGAAATACGTACGCCACTCAACGCAATCGTAGGCTTCTCCTCCATACTAGCCACAGCGGAAGAAGAGGAAGAAAAAAGTGAATATATCAATATTATAGAGAACAACAACCAACTACTTCTGCAACTTATCAGCGACGTATTGGACATTGCCAAAATTGAAGCCGGTTCACTGGACTTCAACTATTCCAGCCTTGATCTGAATGTTTTAATGAATGAGTTGGAAAGCACCGCCCTTATGCGCATTACCTCTCCGGATGTATGCCTTGAAATGATCCCGGACAATGACAACTGCTGGGTGATTACCGAACGTAACCGCCTGTCTCAAATCATCATCAACTTACTGAACAATGCCATTAAGTTCACACAAAAAGGTAAAATCACCTTCGGTTACAAACTGCAAAAAGAGAAAATCTATTTTTATGTAACCGATACAGGATGCGGTATTCCGGCAGAAAAACAAGATAAAATTTTTGAACGTTTCATTAAGCTGAATAACTTTGCGCAGGGAACCGGATTGGGCCTTTCTATATGCAAAAGCATAGTAGATGCCATGGGCGGGGAAATAGGAGTAGACTCCAAAGTAGGAAATGGAAGTACTTTCTGGTTTACACTTCCCTACCATACAGGCACCGCAAATGAAAGTACAGACAAGCCCGTTGAACTATCTGAACTCTCCAAAGACAAACAAATAACCATACTTATAGCTGAAGATGACGAAAGCAATTACCGGCTCTTTCATTCCATTTTGCAAAAAGATTTTCAACTAATTCATGCACGCGACGGAAAAGAAGCAGTCGAGCTATATTCCCTTCATCATCCAAACCTCATCCTAATGGATATCAATATGCCCAATATGAACGGATATGAAGCTACTCACCAGATACGAGAGTTATCGAAAAGCATACCAATCATCGCAGTTACGGCATACGCCTATGCTTCGGACAAACAAAAAATAATGGAAAGCGGATTCACAGGTTATATGTCCAAACCACTCAACGCCCGAAAGCTGCAAGATGAAGTATCAGCCACCCTCAAGAAATGCTTCATTTTTACATAGGTCCGATCACCATAAATTCAGCATAAACAAGGAAGCCATACATAGAATGTGCTTCCTTTCCCATATTCGGACTCCACCCAAATCTCACCTCCCATCTGATTGACGATGGACTTGCATATAGGTAGTCCCAAGCCTGTGCCCTGAATGAAAACATTTAACTTCTTGAACCTGTCAAACACTTCCACCAGATTTTTCTCTTCAATACCCAACCCAGTATCTTCCACATAGATCTGCACGCCGTCATTTTTACGGGCATATCCCATTTTAATATATCCCTGTCCGGTAAACTTAGCAGCATTGGTTATCAGATTACCGATAACCTGCGTCAAACGTTCCCGGTCGGTTTTGACCATTAAAGTTTGAAGAGGGTTTTCACAAATAAACTCTACTTCCGGATTACTCACTTTTTCCCTCATCAAGACAGCAAGCTCATCGAACATTGCCGAGAAATCAAATTCATCGTTTTTAAAAGACATATTATCCGAATCCAGCATCGATAGGTTCAGCACGTCTTCAAAAAGATTCAGCAACAAGTTATTATTAAGGCTGATAATACGGTTATATTCATCCCGGTCCGTTTGATTTTCAGCCTCTGCCATGAGCTGTGAAAAACCAATAATCGAATTCAGCGGCGTCCTGATCTCATGACTCATATTAGCTATAAATTGCGCCTTCAACGTATCTGCCTGCTCCGCCTTGCTCAAAGCATCACGCAATTGCTCCATCATCTGGTATTGCAAAGTTACATCGTTTCCCACACACACCAACAATTTCTTCCTTTTGAAAGTGAAAGAAAATTTTATGGTTTGCAAATGAGTATGTGTACCCCGGTCGGGAGAAGTAACAATTTCATGAATCAACATAGGGTCACTCTCTTCACAGGAAGTAGCCGCTACATCATCTTGCCTGTATTTGTCAGCCTCTTCTTTCGGAAAAATATCGTAATCAGTCTTGCCTACCAACAGTTCTTTGGGCATATTACACATCTGCTCAAACTTTTGATTGATAATATAAAAACGATAATCATCCTCTATATCCTTAATAAGAATAGCGGATGGTAACTTATGAAAAATGGCTTTCATCATCTGATGCGCTTCCTGCTCATCTTTCATGAGACTTTCCATCATTCTTTCTTTTTGAATATGCTCCGTTATATCGTAAGAGACGCATACCAACAACTGATTTCCTTCAGAAGTTTCTACATACGATTTAGTCGTTTGCAATATAATCTTCTCCTCTCCCTGAAAATGCACCATTTCACGCAATGTAAAATCTCCTCTCATGCTCACTGTCGCTTCATCGTCCCTGCGATATTTCTCTGCCTCTTCAAGTGAGAACAAGTCATAATCTGTTTTCCCTATAACCTCTTGGCGCGATAAATGTTGTATGGAGCAGAAAGCATCATTAACTCTGTAATAGCGAAAACCATTTGTTACATCCTTTATAAAAATTATTGCCTGCATCTTATCTATCAGATGCTGAGAAAAAGAATTCAAAGAGCGATTGGACTCCAGTAGTTCCATTTTTCTTTTCAGCACGCTTAGTTCTTTCTTCAATTGCACATTTTCTCTCTCTAAATTCAGTCTTTCCTGTATGCTCATAGTGGATGTATTAGAACAATGATATACCTAATAAATAGTAAAGTTATGAAATAAAATCAATAAATCTGTAATTTCAATACATAAATGACAATATTCCTATTTTTTTCAAAGTTTGAATACAGATTTTGTGTAATTTTGTGCCCTATACAACAACAAATTATGTTTGAAGTCGCTATTTCCCGTTATCTGAAACACCATGGGCACTCTGACATTCGGTTGAAAGCCGTACTTTTCGATATGGACGGTGTACTTTTCAACTCCATGCCCTATCATGCCGACGCTTGGCACAAGGTCATGGAACGTCGCGGCCTGCATCTGAGTCGTGAAGAAGCCTACATGCACGAAGGACGTACCGGAGCAGCTACAATCAATATCGTCTATCAACGCCAGTACGGACAGGATGCCACTCCCGAACTGATAGAAAGTATCTATGCAGAAAAAAGTGCAGAATTCAACAAGCATCCCGAGCCTGGACGCATGCCCGGTTCCTGGGAAATATTACAGAAAATAAAAGCAGAAGGATTAACTCCCATACTGGTAACCGGTTCTGGTCAACACTCTTTACTGGATCGCCTTGCCCACAATTTTCCCGGCATGTTCCAACGTGAACATATGGTGACCGCCTTTGACGTAAGATATGGAAAGCCCAACCCTGAGCCCTATCTCATGGGACTGGAAAAGGCCGGGATAAAGGCCAATGAAGCCATCGTCGTTGAAAATGCTCCTATCGGTGTACAAGCCGGAGTAGCGGCGGGGATATTCACGATTGCCGTCAATACCGGTCCATTGGATGCACAAGTGCTATTAGATGCAGGAGCCAATTTATTATTTCCATCAATGCAGGCACTCAACGAAAATTGGGAAAAATTACAGCAAGCATTAATCCCATAAAAGTAGCAATCCAACAATCGTAAATGATTTGCTGATCAACTTTCTGTAGCCCACAAGCAAGGAGCAAATAATAAAGCCCATAGCTATCTATTTACAAGATAATTACAGGCTTTTCTTTCAGTAATGCCATTGCGATCCGAGCAAACCTATAGTATATAATGATATCAAACGCTCTCTACGAAAGACTTTTATAATGCTCCCTTCGGAGAAGGATCTATTATAATTTTTAAAAGAGGCATCTACGCATAAAGGCAACACCTCCTTTATAGGTCCTGCATTTCTAAATTACCTGCTTCCTTTCAGGTTCTATATATAAATAATGAATATTGGCACACTAAGTCAGATGTTGCTTATTCAGTCCCCCATAAATAAACATTTATATAAACATAGATCAGTCACTAATATAATTATATTAAAAAATAGGATTCAAGTATAAAACTCGAATCCTATAATTTTCTATTTATACAAAATAGTAGATAGTGGCTTTTCTTCTATAGTTGTAATGCTGTGTTGCTTGGATGGTGCTCCTAAATAACTCGGCCGACTGTTATCCGGATTCACCACAATCTTTTCCAATACAATTTCAGGGTCAACCATATAAACTTTCAGTGTATGGAATCCCGGTTTCTCCACATCTATTTCTACATCCAACCAGCGTATATTATCAAATACTTCATTTCTTAAATACATGCCTTTACCGCTTAGGGCCAAAGTACTTTTAGTGGGGAGTGCTTTCAATACTTTTGATAGAGCAAGGTTTTGGGAATTGTATTCTTCAAAAGTATCGACAAAACCTTTTCGAGCATCCAGTACTATGGGCTTTTTTTCATCTATGCCTACCGCTATGCGGAGTCCGCGTGCCGGATTGACATCTTGGGTAGGTAAAATACCTAAAGCTACTGTTGTTTTTCCTGCCGAAGGAAGGTATATCTTATATTCCAGACGGGCAGCTTTCTTGTGTGTCAATGTGCTGGACGCCGTCACTGGCGTTATTCCCATGCAGCCTTTGCCTCTACCCAAATCCGGAATAAAGACCCAAGCTGCCTGTTTCCCTGAAATGTTGGCATTATAAGCGTGTGCCGGTATGGAGAATTCGGAATGGGCCAGTGTTCCAAAGAACGTCTCTTTGCTATGGGGGAGTGCTGTGTTGACAATCGTTACTTTTACTTCTGCTTTACTCTTGCCGCATACTATTTCTACATTTCCTTCTACCGTACCTTGTGGTGCTTTGGACCAGTCAATGGAAACATGCAGGCGATTGTCTTTAGCTGCTTTGCCCTCGGACTCATCTACCTTTATCCACGGTTGGGAGGTGAGAACGGTATATTCAATTTCTCCTACTCCACGATTGAAAACCTCTATATAATGAGTCTGATTGTTCAGGGCATCGAACACCGGCAATGAAAGCTGTTTTGCCATAAGTGGCCAGGCTGCTTCGCTGCCTTCCACCGCAACACCGAGACTTGGAGAACCCAGCGGATTCACCATTGACAGTTCAGGTAATTCATTGTCCTTGGGCATATACCATTTCGTATAGCCAATATGTTTGTCAGACATCATATGTTTCCATTTTCCGTTGGCTGTTTCATTATTGTAGCGATGACTTAAATGCCAGTCGAGATTGAATAATTCTTTTGCGCGGTCTGCATAATCATTGGCACTGACACGCCCTTGTTTTGCATATAAACGATTTTTGCCGACTGAAAGATAGATCTCAGCCACTCCGGCAGAGGCTTTCACCGGATAGAGTACCAGTTGATAATAAGCATCTTTGGCTTCTGGTGATAGTTTGTGTTCCAGTTCCTCGGCTTTTACTGTAAGTTCCTTCCATGCGGCCAACATACGGTCGGCTTCATGGTAATTGACAATGCTGAACACATCGGGAAGTTGCACTTCCGCTTTGCGTAACAAGTTATATTTGGTGTACTTAGATATGATATCGGCTATTTCTCCGGCATATTCTTTCCCAAAAATGTGTCGTGCCCAATCTATCATATAATCTTTTGTTTTATCTGCCGGTATAGCGTCGGGATTCCACGCATAACGCATAATGAAATCGATTGGAAGTTCTTTAGGCTTGATATCACCTACATTGACCACCCAAAGGTCATCGATGCCCGATTGATATGCCAGATGGAACTGTTCGCGTAATTTAGGTATGGTAGTCGTGGTAACCCACCGGTCATTCCATGGACCACCGTTCATGTCTATGTGGTAATACAATCCCATCCCTCCCTTGCGTTTCTTTTCTTTGTCGGGACCTGTACGCCGAATATACCCCCAGTTGTTATCGCAGAAAAGCAGCATTACATCATCGGGTACTGTAAAACCTGCATCATAATAACGTTGCACTTCGGTGAATATAGCCCATAGCTGGGGGATCTCAGACGGTTCTTTTCCATACACCTCTTTTAATACCTGCCGCTGACCTTCTATAACTTTTTTCAGTACCTGCATATTAGCCTCATCGCCTTCCTTGCTCATCGCCACGTCTCCATCACCTCTCATACCGATAGTTACGACATTTTCGAAGTTTTTATTCCGTTCCATACCCTTACGGAAAAAGTTATCAAGCCGTTCTTTGTTTGTCTTATAGTCCCAAGGACCTACTTCTTCTTTTCTTCGGGTGTATTCTTTATGGGCGCGCATCATTGGTTCATGGTGGGAGGTTCCCATGACAATTCCGTACTCATCGGCCAAAATCGGATTCATCGGATCATCTTCGTTAAATGCACTTGCCCACATGGCGGGCCAGAGGTAGTTAGCCTTCAAACGTAACAACAGCTCAAAAAGATGTACATACATCTTGGAGTTGACGCCACCAAATTTTTCGGTAGCCCAGTTGCCGAAGGAAGGCCACTCGTCATTAATAAAGATGCCCCGGTATTTCACCTTAGGTTCGCCTGATTCGTAATAGCCGGATTTGATATAGGCAGACTTGCGCTTTTGCACAGGAGCATCTGCCCACCAGTACCATGGGGAGACACCTAATTGCTGTGAAAGTTCATAAATACCATATATGGTGCCTCGTTTATCACTGCCGGCAATGACCAGCCCTTGTCGGATGCCGGGACTCGGATTTTCAACAGTTGCTATTACAAAGCTTTCCCATTTCCCTTGCAAGTTCCGAAGCTTTATCTTGCCGGAAGCGGCGAGAGCATCTATAACCTTGCTTTTTCCTAACGTTCCGATTATGATTTCGTACTTCCCGGAAACGGCATCGGCAGATACATTGGTTTTTGCACCGGTCACGCGTTCGATGTCTTTGTGTAAATCGTTGATAGCACGAATTACTCCTTTATAATCATGTGAATCGTAACGGATGGTTGCACATTCCCGGTGGACGTCTACCACAGGAAAATCTTTAGTAGCAGTAGCATAGTCATGAACAATAGGAGGGATGACACTCATTGTTTGTTGTGCATTGAGCGACAAGTCACATGCAAACAAGAATAGTATCCCTAAACAAAACATCTTTTTTTTCATAAAATTATTTTTTATTTATTGGTAAATTAATACAAACTCAACAAATTGCAACTATCTATAAATTTAGTAATTAGCAAAGTGAGATTTCAGTTTGTTCTTCTCAGCGCATATCTCATCGCCGTATGCCGTACACAGGGACTTGAGAAACACGACAAAGTTGGTAAAAGGATATACCTTTACTCCCACCTTGTGAAACTTAGCGAGCTGTTTGTCTATGTATTTCGCCCGCTGCTCTATCCACTGCCTTTCCTGCCTATCTTTTATAAGTTCCTTTTTACATTGTCGTATGTAATAGTGAAATTGACGTGCCAGTGTGTCACCGCTCCGCTGAATTTCTAGCTTTCTAAAAATTCCGGATCATTATATTTTGTAACATACGGTTTCTCGCCAGAAGTGTTATGTACCATGTCAAGTACATATTTCATTTTCTCTTGATCATTGGTTATTATTAATATAACCATAGGAATAACTGACAATATTATTTTCATATTATCGTTTGTATAAAAGATGAGCTACTTTGATATTTTCAAAACAGGAGCAATGGCATTTGTGACTATTGGCAACTGTATTTCAAGCCCATTGTCTGTCTGCACGACTTTCAGACAACCATAACCGAGCAGTTCCACTGTGGTGATGTTTTTCTTGAAATGGGGATTACCTTTGGCGAGAGACCTCACGACTACTTTGCCGTCTTCAGGCCATCCGAGAGGGGTGACGTAGAGATATTTCTTCGTCTGGTTGAAACGGATGTCAGCTGATGTCATATTGCTGTACATACCGTCGTTGAATCCCTGAGCCTTAAGCTTGATGTCAGACTCGGCAACTGGACCTTCGCCGAACCTCACCCACGGACGGGTATTGAAGATGCTTTCCTTATTTACTGTCATCCAAGCCTCTATGCCATCAAGTATAGCAGCCTCTTTCTCGTCATACGTACCATCGGCACGCAGAGGAATGCTAAGTAAAAGGTTGCCGTTTTTACTAACTATATCAATGAGTTGTTTTATAACCTCCGTTGCACTCTTGTAGCTACCACGCTCATAGATGCTGGTATTATAGTGCCAGTTTCCAAGGCAGTTGCATGTCTGCCAAGGCTCTTCGACAATCTCATTGGGCGCACCACGCTCCACATCCCATGTGAGGGCTTCGCGCTGTTCGTCGTTGAGCATCTTACCAAACATCACAGCACGCGGATTCTTATTGTAGAAATGCGATGCAATCTTCAATCCGCAGTCACTGATGTCATGAAAGGGCGCAACGGTGACGTCAAAGTAGATGAGATCGGGATTGTAGCGGTTGATAGCGTCGAGAGTACGGTCATAAAAGTTGGTGACATATTCAAGTGTAGGTAGACAGGCTCCGCCACTCCATGCCCACTGTACGTGCACACGATTGTTTGCCCAAGACTTCTCACTCATGGGATGGTTTTGCGCATAGAGATCCTGCGGATCGTAACCTTCCCACCATTTGCCCTTTCCGTCGGCTTTGGTAAGTTTGCCGTCGTAATGTATACCCGCTTTAGGTCCGTTTATGTCGTAACGCTGTGCAGGCTCATACCACAACCATGCGTGGTCAGCGTGGAAACTAATGCCGAGAGGCAAACCATACTTCTTTGACGCTTTTGCCCATCCGGCAATCAAATCCTTCTTCGGCCCCATATTCACAGAATTCCATGGCTGATATTTCGAATCCCAAAGGTCGAAGTTGTCGTGGTGGTTACCGAGGACAAAGATATATTGTGCTCCGAGGCGTTTGTATCTTTCCACGAGTTTGTCAGGATCCCATTTTTCTGCTTTGAAGAGTGGAAGAATATCCTTGAATCCCACCTCTGATGGATGGCCATAATGTTCTTTATGATAATTGTAAGCGTATGTGCCTTCTTTATACATATTGCGTGCCATCCAGTCGCCCGAACCTTCCACGCACTGCGGTCCCCAATGAGCCCAGATGCCGAATTTGGCATCGCGGAACCATTCCGGAGTCTTGTGTTTTCTGAGTGATTCCCACTGCGGCTTATACTGTCCCTCAACCATCTGCTCTTTCTCATTAGTTACAGGTACCTTGTATTCCTGTGCCCATGCTCCTGCTGCGCAAACAGCAAAAAACAAAACAATCAAATTAATCTTCATTTTTTTATATATAAAAAGATTCTTTTTACTATCCATTTTCTTTGTATTCAAACCTGTCGAAGTCGGCATAAATTAAAATGTTTTATTGGGATTTATTCTCAATCATTTTATATTGTCTTACTGCTAACAAAGATAGAATACGTAAGATTAGATCAGATTAACAGATATACTTAATTCATCATTTTTTATAACCACGCCTACATTTATGTACTATATTCATTCATTTTTGTCACATTACTCAATACCAACAGCAAACTATCTCTTTTCTTTTAAGATAGGAAGAGCTGTCTGTGTTCTAAAAGAAAAAGATAAATGAGTAATATTAGAAAGTGTGTGTTCTTCAAATAATGTTACCTGTTTCTATTTGATTGGGCATATTCCATAGGAGAAAGGCCATACACTTTCTTAAAGGCGCTTGAAAAATGTGTCTGACTGGTAAATCCTACCGCATAAGCTATTTGGGTTATTGAAAGATCTTTATTTTCTAATAACACGGTAGCTTGTTGAAGGCGTAGATTGCGAATAAAATCGCTAGGAGCGGTTCCTGTCATTTCCTTCATACGTCGGTGCAAATGAGTGCGACTGATCCCGACTTCTTGCGTAAGCATCTCTACATTAAGATTAGGGTTGCTCAAGTTCTCATTTATAATGCTCATAATACGTTCCATCAATGCCTCATCGTTTCCTTGTAATTCGACCGGGACTATTTTCCCTTCCTGAGTCTGACTACCCGAATACTTTCCTTTTAGCCGCACACGATTAGCTATCAGATTGGTTATAAGCACCATCAATTCTTCCATATTAAAAGGCTTGCATAAATACCCGTCCGCTCCTTGTACCAAGCCTTCAATCCGGTTGGAAAATTCAACTTGAGAAGTCAGCAAGATAATGGGGATATGACTAGTATTAGCATTCTTTTTCAATTCTTTCAGCAGTTGGATGCCATCCATATTGGGCATGATAACATCTGAAATGATTATGTCCGGTTGTTGAGTAATCGCTTTTTTCCGTCCTTCCACTCCATCTATAGCCACATCTACATGATAATATGCAGCCAGGTTATCTTTTAAAAAGCTCCGTAGTTCATCATCATCATCAATTACAAGAACACTATAATTGGTCTTTCTATATTTTACTTTTTCCCGGGATGGATGGTAAGGAATATATTGGTCTGCCATTACGCCATGTGGAACCAAACCGGTTTCCACCTTTACCATTTCTTCCTTTTTCAAATGTTTGCACCCCAAAGGGAGGTGTATCACAAAACGGCAACCTTGAGTATCCGTCCTATTTTCAGCAAAAATGATACCATGATGTAATTTCACAAGCAGTTGACATAGGTTTAATCCGATGCCGAAACCCAAGGAGTGCATAGTATGGCTACCATCGCCTTGATAAAAACGATTGAAGATTTTTTTCAGTTCTTTTTCGTTCACTCCCTTGCCCGTATCTGAAATAGAAATCTCCATATACTTTTGCAAAAGGCCGGAGCTTTTCGGATTACTGCCGGTTTTTACTTCTATGCAGATGACACCATTTTCAGGCGTATATTTAAAAGCATTTGAAAGCAGGTTGACCAGCACCTTATCAAAATTATTCGGATCAATCCACACCGTTGGAAGTTTTTCCGGAAATTTTGTTTCCAAACTGATTTTTTTCAGGCGTGCCTGCTCTGTAAATACAAGAAGCAGTTCATTGACAAACGACCGAATATCAACCTCCTCACAAAGAATAGGCATCTGGCCTTTATCAATCTTCCGTACATCAAGCAACTGATTAATAAGGTTTAAAATACGGCCGGTATTATACTTGATCGTTAACAGCATTTTATTAACATCCGGCTCACACTGCATTCTCTGCAACTTCTCCAGCGGACCGAGGATAAGAGTAAGCGGTGAACGTATCTCGTGTGCAATATTGATAAAAAACTGCAACTTCATTTCACTAATTTCCTCCTGTTTTTTCCGTCTGTAAACTGTATATAACAAATAGCTGGCACAGATAACCAACAAAATATAAACAATTTTGGCACCAGTACTCAGATACCAAGGCGGGATAACATGAATCCGTACGGATCTTATCGGTGAATGAAATCCATTTTCGCAAGCACGTATTTGGAGAGTATAATTCCCAGGAGCCAAATGGTGGTATTGTATCCGGTTTTCGCCAGGCTGTGTCTTATTCCAGTTTTCATTAAATTCCTCAAGCCGATATTCATAAAGGACATTTCCAGCATCACGAAAGTCCATTGTTGAAACCATGAATACGAATGTATTATCCATATAAGAAAGATTGAAACAATCAGCATGGACCAATTCTGTATCAACGACCCGTTTATTTCCCGAGCGTGTCTCCATAGTCACTTTCTGATCCCGAATATACATATCGGTAATGATAGGTGGAGTGTCCGGTTTTATTAACTGAATATCATCAGGATTAAAGCTAGTAATTCCCCTATTTCCTCCGAAATAAATTTTTCCTTTTTTACTTTGAGTATAACGTCCTTCTAAATATACTTTTTCTTGCAGTCCATTCCCTGTATAATAGTTAATAACTTGTTTTCCGTCTACAAGGATATGGCAAATTCCCTGTATGGTGCTACACCATAAATTACCATGTTTATCCTGCACCAGTCCACAGATAACATTATCTGGGAGTCCCTGTTCAGTAGTGATAACCGAATATTGATTGTTTTGGGGATTATAATGAACTAGCCCATTCTTAGTACCCATCCAAATCGTATGGTCCTTTCCTTCAATAATTGTATAGAAAGAACTGGACTTTATTTCTGGTTCAAAAGGTAAGTCTAGAAATCTTTCGTTCCGGGTATCATAACAGCTTATATTTCCAAAATGTCCGAACCAGATTCTATCTTCAGAATCGCATAAAATAGAAATGATCCAATAATTTGTAATATTATTTTCTCCTTTAATAGGATTCTTCCTTGAAAGTAGTTGATACTTTCCTGTAGGCAAATGATATTGCAAAATACCCTCTCCTAAAATAGCTGCATACAAATTTTTATGCTTATCTTCTGTAATACATCTTATGCTGAAATCCCCCTGTAATGGATATTCCAATTCCAACTTTCCTTTTTTTCGATTAAACGAATACAGTCCTTTTCCATTGATTCCCACCCAAAACACACCGTCACTATCTTCAAACATTGAAAAGACAACCCCATCCGTATAAATATGGCGGGAGATATTACCATTACAATCCAGTTGATAAATACCATTATCTTCAACAGAACACCACATAGTATCTGTTTTATCGCAATAGAGCGCATTGAGCCATCCCGGCATATCGGAAAGCATGATGGGCTGGTTCCAAAAAGAAAAAGGCAATGGTTTATGAGGCAGCATCAGAAAGCCCTGGTATAAACATCCAATCCATAAGTTCTGCTGTTTATCTTCGAAAAGGCTACTAACCTTAGCCTGATTGATATTTATAAATGAGCTTTGAATGCCATCTGCATCTGTAATTTTCTTGTCTCCACGCTTTATGCAAGTGATTCCCTGTCCATAAGTACCCAGCATAATGTCTCCATTAGCAGTGATTACAACAGAATGGAAACGGATATTCTTCTTTTTTCCGGAATAAGGAAACGGCACAAGCTTGTCGTTTTCTTGATCCCACAAGAAAACAGTTTGTGCGGTAACCATAAAAACCCTCCGGTCATAATCTTCGAGTATATTACGCACAGCCATATTATTTAGCGGATATATTTTTTCTTCCTGGCCGGTGGAATCGATACGGACTATGCCTTGCCGGTCAGTTCCCAGCCAGAGTTGTCGCCGGCTGTCTTCAAAGAGGCAAGTTACAAAAGGCGGATGAAAAAGTTTACTTTCAGTTATAACAGGATGTGCCACCATTGTTTGAATGTCCACGGAAAAAATGCCCACATCAGATACATTACATAAAATTTCACCCGTATTCCGTTGAAAGATACCGGTAATTCGCCCTTTTGCCTTTATAGTATGGAGAGTGACTGTCTGGAAACTGTCTTTTTCCGGAAGGTAACGTTGCAAGCCGTTGGCTGTGCCTATCCAAAGATTATTTTCATCATCAATATATAAGGAGTGAATTTCATTATCGGCCAATGAAGTGGAATCTTGTTTTGCATGATAATAAGACACAAACTGCGAACCGTCAAATCTGCGAAGTCCGTTTCTTGTACCAATCCATAAATAATTGTTTTGATCCTGACATAATACATTTATACATTGGCTGCCTATTGTTGCTTTATCGTAAAAGATTGCATTTTGTGCAAATACTGATTGTGTAATACAAAGCAATAAAAATATCAGTTGCTTTTTTATCATAGTTTATAGATTTTTTCTCACGACAAAGTTATGTCTTTAAAAAAACAAACTGCCTTCCTATACCTAAAAAAAAGGATAAATTGCTATTTTTTTTGAATAATGTGACAAAAATGAATGAATATAGTACATAGATGTATGCATGGTTATAAAAGCTGACGAATTAGACACATCTGTTAATCCATCTTAATTTCACGTTCTCTATCTTTGTAATATAATAAAGCACCAAGCAAACAGAAATTAAAGAAGTAAGTACTTCTTAGTGAGAATAAAATAACGAGTTTATTAATCAACTATAACATTTTAAACATGAGACAGACTTAATTTTCACACATTCATTAAATGATTACGTGATACAGAATCTCTGCCATACGAGATTTTGTTTGTTCTTTAATAATATTGTTAATTTATTTATATTTACACCAAAGTTCACCTATAAAAAGTTTAACAATATTATTTCCTCTATTTCCTTGATGAAGCATATTTTATCATGGAAATTATGTAACATTTTATAGTGACAAAAATGTTACATAATATATATTTTTATATTAACTAAGTTTTTTTAATTAACGATGAAAAACACTATTTTTTATTTTAAACAATTGATATTGTCATTTTTGCTTTGTTTTGTAGCAATATGGGCAAATGCGCAAAATCAAGTTGTAAAAGGTACAGTAAAAGATGTTTTAGGAGAAGCTGTGATTGGTGCCAACGTAACTGAAGTTGGTACTACTAATGGTACTATTACAGACATTAACGGTGATTTTTCTTTGAATGTTTCTCCCAAAGGAAAACTTCGAATTTCTTTCATTGGTTATCAAGTACAAACCGTAGATGTTGCCGGACGAAAAAGTTTGGAAATAGTATTAAAAGAAGATACTGAAACTTTGGATGAAGTGGTAGTGGTAGGTTATGGTAGCGTAAAGAAACGTGATTTGACAGGTGCTATTACACAAGTAAAATCAGAAAATCTAATGGCAACCGCCCCCACTACTATTCAAGAAGCATTGCGCGGTAAAGCTGCTGGTGTAATGGTAGCTGGTAGCGGACTAAACGAAAGTCCCATGATTCGTATTCGTGGTAATCGATCTATTTCAGCCAGCAATGATCCATTATTTGTTATTGACGGAGTGCCTGTGAACGGTGGTATGGATGTAGTAAACCCTGCAGATGTAGCTTCTATCGAAGTTTTGAAAGATGCTTCAGCTACAGCTATCTACGGTGCTCGTGGTGCTAATGGTGTAATTTTGGTAACGACCAAAAAAGGTGAGAGTGGCAAGGTTAATGTAGAATATAGTGGCTATCTGTCAATCGGTAAAGTAGATAATTATCGTCGTGTGCGTAACGGTGCCGAGTATTTGGAGTACCTACGTGAAGCTGAACGTAGCTATATTTATGATGGTGAAGGCGGTTACAGTATCGACCCTAGTTGTGGGTATCCCTCTATGGAACCGAACTGGGAGTATGACCAGCGTATGGAGTATGTAAAAAAAGATAATTCAGGATATGTACTTGAATCTGTACGTCGTGCTTGGGAGGGTGGTACATATGATCCTTCAAAGTTGCGCACATTTGATTGGCAAGGTGCTGGTATGCGAGATAAGACAATTTCACATAACCACAATATAAGTATTCGTGGCGGAAGCAAGGATACTAAAGTATTTCTCTCTGGTTCGTTCATGGATAATAGAGGTATTACTCCGCGTTCGTTTAGAAAACGCTACACTCTGCGTTTAAACTTGGATCAGAACTTGGGCAAGTACATTACAATGGGCGCTACCACTAATTTTGCCTACTGGGAGTATTTTAATGGTACTGGCGTAGGTGGTAATTGGAATCCGCTAGGCACGCCATATTACTCTCCCGGCGGCGAAGGCGATAATTACGGTATAGGTGGTGATGTTACACAAGATGGTGATCCTGCATTAGGCTTAGTGCCTCACCCTACGGGTGAAGGAATGTTGTGGAATCCTTTCTACGACTTCACAGGTGTCCAGGGCAAAACTAAACGCAATCGTATTGACGCTACACTCTATGCAATGATCAAGTTGGATTGCGGTCTCTCCTACAGAGTAAACTTCGGCACAGATTACTATAGCGGTCAAGAACAGTCATTTTATGCCAAGGCTTCTACTCAGCAAGGATTTGGTAATTCACAAGCTTCACAGAAAGCTGTCTTTGACCGCGGTTGGACATTGGAACATATCCTCTCTTATGTACGTACTTTCGGTCAACACAGCATTAATCTTACTGCCGTACAGTCTTCACAAAAATTTATTTCGGAACCTCTTAGTGCTAGTGGCTTGAGTCTCCCACTTGAAACTCAATTATACTATAATCTGGGCGGTGCTACCACACAGAGTGCTACTAGCGGTTTTACGCAATGGACTATGATGTCATGGATGGGACGTGCTATCTATGGTTTTAAGGATAACCGCTATATGTTAACCGCTTCGTTGCGTTATGACGGTTCTTCTAGATTGGCGGATGGTCATAAATGGGTAGCTTTTCCATCAGTAGCCGTAGCGTGGCGTATCTCCGATGAAGCATTCATTAAAGATCATATTGATCAAATCAGTAACTTGAAGCTTCGTTTCGGCTACGGTAAAACGGGTAACTCTTCTGTAAACCCATACGAAACAATTGGTAAAATAAGTAGTAGTCGCTATACATGGGGAGCCGTCGGTATGTTGGGATATGCGCCCAGTTCACTTTCTAACAATTCACTGACTTGGGAAACAACTGGACAATACAACGTAGGTTTAGATTTCGGCTTTTTTAACGGTCGTATTTCAGGTAGCATTGAATGGTACAAGCAACACACGTATGACTTGTTAATGCCGAGGGCTCTTCCTGAAGTCAGTGGATTCGGCAGCATTACCGAAAACGTGGGAGAAACGGAAAACCGCGGTTTTGAGATGACTTTGGAAACTGTCAACTTTCAAACAAAAGACTTCAGTTGGACCACTTCCCTACAATTTGCTACCAATAAGGAACAGATCGTGAAGTTGGCCAGCGGACAAAAAGAAGATACTGCTAATATGTGGTTTGTAGGCCATCCTGTAGACACACACTATAACTATGTAAGCACCAAGTATGTATGGGGATACTCTAAGGAAGATATGGCTGAAATGGCTAAGTTCAATGCCAACGGACATTCCTACAAACCTGGTGATTTGCGTTTCGTGGATAAAAATGGTGATTATAAAATTGACGCTACAGACCGTGACATCCTCGGACAAAAAATGCCAAAGTGGACGGCAGGTATGGGCAATACTTTCCGCTATAAAGACTTCGATTTCTATGTATTTATGTATGGCATGTTCGGTCATACTATCTATTGTGATCCAGGAACGGCACATGACGGTCGCATGAATACTCGTTACGTAGATTACTGGACGCCGGAAAACCCCAATAGCCACTTCAGAAAGCCTCAAAAAGGAGATGCCGACCAAGCCAACTACGATGCTTATTGGTACAACAAAGGTGATTTCGTACGCATCTCGGATATCACGTTGGGTTACAGCTTGCCAAAGAAGCTTATCAATTATGCCGGACTAGAAAGGGCACGTTTCTATATACAAGTGCAAAATCCTTTCACCATCACCAGCTATCCTAACAATGATCCCGAAGGTTCTGTTAAAGCTGGACGTACCTGGGACCATAAGATAGCAAATTACGGAGACCCGATGACTATGCGTAACTATATCTTTGGAGTTAATCTTACCTTCTAAACTATTAAAATCATTGTAGTATTATGAAACTTTATATCAAACATATCTTCGCTGCAAGTGCAATAGGGTTGTACTTATCAGCTTGTTCGGATTTTCTAGATGAGAAAGGATACAATACAGACTATGGCTATTACAAGACTTCAGAAGGAGTGGAAGCCCTTGTTGCCTCCTGCTATCAGAATGGACGTGGCATGTTCTCTACTTCTAACACACCCAACAGCATCATCTTTCAAGAGATTGGAACTGATATGTACACGATCGGTGGTGATGGTGGTACAGACTTTGCCCTCTATACCTCAACGATGAACCCGTCAAACGATACTTTTTCCGCTTTTTGGACAGACTGTTATAACGGTATCGCTCGTACTAATCTAGGTCTCCAATATTTAGCAGCTAACACAGAAATGGACAGCGAACTAAAGAAAGTGCGTGAAGGAGAAATGAAATTCCTACGTGCTTACTACTACTCCATCTTGATTACTCACTATGGTGATTGTCCGTTGTTGTTGGAACCTGTGGACAAACCGACTTTCAACTTTGTTCGCTCCCCTCAAAAAGAGGTTCTCGCACAAGTCATTGAAGATGCTACGGATGCTTATAATTTACTACCATGGGCTGATGCCGAAGGTAAGGTAACGAACGACTATGGTCGCGCCAGCAAAGGAGCAGCAGGTCACTTGTTGGCTAAGGCTTATATGTACCGTTACAGCCAGAAGTGGGCGGGTACACAAAGTAACAGTAATATGAACGAGGATCGTGGTGCTGAAAGTACTGACTTAGACAAAGCGATCTATTATGCTAGCTCAGTATGTCACTTTGGCGAACAAAGCGGTAGCGGTAGCTTGCACGAATTGGCTACTGACTATTCTGATCTGTGGCGTTTCGATCCCAAAACAGGTGGTCCTACACCAGATGACTATGCAGGTCCGGAAATACTATTTAGTATTCAGTTCTCTACCGACCACTTTTTTAACAATCAAAATCCTACTGCTATGAATGATGGTGGTAACTGGTTACATATGATGTTTATCACTAATGCTGAAGGTATGCCTATGACGACGGCCAAAGGAGACGGTGACAAAACAGTCGTATGGTGTGGGGAAGGTCAGACAAGCGGTGTTGTTCGTGACTTGATTACTGGACGCGGTTGGAGACGTACTTCGCCCACTCCTTTCTTATATGAAGACAATGGTCTATATGGACCTCAATATTATGCTAGCAATAAACATGGTAAATTGATCGATTCTCGTCTCTATAAATCGCACGTATGGGTATACTATTGCAATGCTGAGCCCACTAACAATAATTGGTGTTCTTTCAGTAACGCAGCTGGAAATTTTGATCCCAGTGATATCGGTATGGCTACAGGTGAACCACGCTATGGTATAGGAGATCCTGCTATTGTATTTTCTATGGAAAACGTAGATGACCGTTTTGAGAATGGTACTATGAGTGAAAAACTGGCCTTAGCTCGTGCTCAAGAGCCTTACTGGTACATTCCAATGCAATCCATAAACCGCCCAGGATTAGATGAACGTGGTGATCGTGATGGTATCCGCAATACATTCCCAGGATTATTAAAGTATCTTGATACCCGACGTGCTTCTGCTAATGACCAAGCAGGTTATCGTGATTACTTCTGCTTCCGTTTGGCTGAAACATATATTATATTAGCTGAAGCATATGCATTGAAAGGTGATTTTGTGAACTCTGCAGCTGCCTTAAATATTGTACGTGAACGCGCAGCATGGAAAGAGAATGAAGAAAAACCATTCCATTACTATAAGTATGATGGTGGAAATAGAGAGGATCTCACCAAATCCACTGTGGAAGATATGAAAGTTTCTTCCAATTTCTTAAGTCGTATGAGCGAAGATGAAATCTTGATTTTCTTCTTGGATGAATACGGTCGCGAAATGGAAGGCGAGCTTCATCGTTTTGAACAATTGGTACGTAATGGCGCTGATTTCTTCGTACAGCGTGTGAAGGAACGGAGTGAGTTAGCAGCTCCAAATATCAAGGTATTCCATCGGTTCCGCCCCATTCCACAGAGACACATTGACCGTCTGAATCCGGCTGATCCAAATCCACAAAACTATGGTTATTAACAGTACAGGTATAAAGATCATATCTTAGGGGTAACACTTCGACATGCCGTTCTCGTATTCTGAGAACGGCATCTTGAAGTTTCTAAATGACATATAGTAATTTACAAACGCTCCAATTATGGCCATAAAAAGGTAAAAGCAAATGACACCTATTCATAATATATATTCAAAAGCCCTTGAAGAAAAGCTCTAATATTAAAGTACCCATCAGAACGATGGATAGGATAGTCTTAAATTAGAGGTAAAGAAAAATGTCATCAAGAAATATGGAATTATGCATTATAGGAGTCTTTTGCATATTTATCATATCATAATATTTTTTTAACATAATTACTATTCAAATAAACGACCTTATTAATTTTTACAGATACCTAGATTATGAAAGATGCATTGATTAACAGGCGGGAGTTTTTGAGAAACTTAGGAGTTATAGGTGCGGGCGCCTTATTGTCCATGAGTCCATGGCTTTCTGTTTTTTCAGAAGTTGTAGAGACATCGGGTGAAAAATGCCGTCTGGCGATTATAGGTACGGGGTCAAGGGGACGTTTCCTGATGAGTTTTTTGTTGCAGAATCCTAAGGTGGAGATTGTTGCATTGTGCGACATATATCAACCTTCTATGGAAAAAGCATTGAATCTGGTTCGGGAAGCCAAGGTATATACAGATTATCGGAAAGTCTTGGAAAATAAGACTGTTGATGCGGTATTGGTGGCCACTCCTCTTAATCTCCACTGTCAGATAGTGCTGGATGCTTTCGATGCGGGGAAGCATGTTTTTTGTGAGAAATCGATAGGCTTTACTATGGAGGAATGTTTTCGCATCTATAAGAAGCATATCAGTACAGGCAAAGTGTTTTTCACAGGACAACAGCGGCTGTTCGATCCACGCTATATCAAAGCAATGGAGATGATTCATGCAGGCACTTTCGGTGAGATAAATGCGATCCGTACATTCTGGTACCGGAATGGAGATTGGCGAAGAGAAGTACCTTCATCAGATCTGGAGCGTCTGATCAATTGGCGTTTATATCGTGAATATTCTAAAGGACTGATGACAGAACTGGCCTGTCATCAGCTGCAGATCGGGAGCTGGGCGTTGCAAGAGTTACCGGTTAAGGTAATGGGACATGGGGCAATAACTTATTGGAAGGACGGCCGGGAAGTATATGATAATGTAAGTTGCATATATGTGTTTGAGAATGGAAAAAAAATGACATTCGACTCTGTTATCTCTAATAAGTTTTATGGTTTGGAGGAACAAATCATGGGCAGCCTGGGAACAATAGAGCTTGAAAAGGGTAAATACTATTTTGAGAATGTCCCTCCTGCACCCGGTTTTTTGCAGATGATCAATGAATGGGAAAATAAGGTGTTTGATTCCCTGTCTTTTGCCGGAACTAGCTGGGCTCCCGAAACAGCAAATGGGAACAATGGGGAATTCATCTTAGGTGAAAGGCCTAAGTCGGATGGTACATCCTTGCTGCTGGAAGCTTTTGTAGAGGCAGTTATTACCCGAAAACAACCCAAGCGTATAGCCGAAGAAGGCTACTATGCAAGTATGCTCTGTTTACTGGGTGACCGGGCCTTGCAAGAACAACGCACCCTTAGCTTTCCTGATGAATATAAAATAGATTACTTAAATCATCATTCTAAAGCAGATAAACAAATATGAAAGACACACTCATCACTGCACACCGGAAAAAGGTGGAACTGCTGACTTGGTTGGTATGTTTCGTTATGGCCAACTTATTGAATCTGTATGCAATTATTGCTTATAAGACTTCTTTTCTGGAGGTGCTAACATCCTTTTTTTACGTCATTATGTTTTCGTGCGTGCTTTATGTAATATGGAGTGTATTACGTCTCGTCATTTACGGAGTGCGGACCTTTCTTGTATTCCTCAAAAATAGAACATACAATAAATAACTTAATAAATACTGGAAAAATATGACAACACGAAGAGACTTTCTAAAAACAATGACAATGGCTTCTGCAGGACTGGCACTGGGAACGGGAGATCTGTTGGGAGCTCCTATTTCTGTATCGCAAAGAAAAGCTGCAGCAGATAAGGTGAAGATCGCTTATGTGGGTATTGGAAATCGCGGTGAGCAAATTATTGGTGACTTTGCCCGTACGGGTATGGTAGAAGTAGTAGCTTTATGTGATGTTGATATGGGTGCCCCCCATACTCAAAAAGTGATGAACATGTATCCGAAGGCGAAGCGTTTCCGCGATTTTCGTCAGATGTTTGATAAGGCTGGCAATGACTTTGACGCTGTGGCTATAGCCACCCCCGACCACTCCCACTTTCCTATCACCATGCTGGCTTTGGCATCCGGTAAACATGTCTATGTGGAAAAGCCTCTGGCGCGTACATTCTATGAGGCGGAACTGCTTATGCAGGCTGCATTGAAACGTCCTAATCTGGTAACTCAGGTAGGAAATCAAGGGCATTCGGAAGCCAATTATTTCCAGTTTAAGGCTTGGATGGATGCGGGTATAATCAAAGATGTGACTGCTGTGACTGCACACATGAATAACCCGCGCCGTTGGCATGGCTGGGATTCCGGTATTTATAAACTTCCATCAGGGCAGCAGCTACCCAATGATATGGACTGGGACACATGGTTGGGAGTTGTCCCATACCACGAATATAATAAGGATTATCATTTGGGACAGTGGCGTTGCTGGTATGATTTTGGCATGGGATGCTTAGGTGACTGGGGAGCGCATATTCTGGATACGGTTCATGAGTTCTTAGAGCTGGGCCTGCCATATGAAGTATCAATGCAATATGCTAACGGGCATAACGACTATTTTTTCCCTTACTCTTCTACCATTCTCTTCCGTTTTCCACAGCGTAAAGGAATGCCGCCGGTAGATATCACCTGGTATGATGGTTTGGATAATTTACCTCCCATTCCGGAAGGCTATGGGGTGTCAGGCCTTGATCCCAATATTCCCAAAACAAATCAGGGAGACACACCGGCTGCCAAATTAAACCCGGGAAAGATTATTTATACAAAAGACCTGGTTTTTAAAGGAGGAAGCCATGGCAGTACTCTTTCTATTATACCGGAAGAAAAAGCAAAAGAAATGGCAGGCATACTTCCTGAAATACCAAAAAGTCCATCAAATCATTTCGAAAACTTTTTATTGGCTTGCATGGGACAGGAGAAAACTCGTTCTCCATTTGAAATTAACGGAGTGCTGAGCCAGGTCTTCTCATTGGGAGTAATAGCACAGCGTTTGAACACCAGACTGTTCTTTGATTCACGTATGAAACAGATTACAAATAATGAATTTGCCAATGCGATGCTGATTGGAACACCTCCTCGTAAGGGTTGGGATGAATTTTATAAATTATAATGTTACTTATTTAATAAATATACTGGTATGAAAAGAGTTTACTTATTGCTTTTGTGCTTGTTTTCTGTTTTGGTTATGCAGGCTCAAAACTGGGAATATATTTTTAATGGCAAGAACCTGAAAGGTTGGAAAAAACTGAATGGGAAAGCTGAATATAAAGTTATGGATGGTACGATTGTGGGGATCTCAAAGCTGGGCACGCCTAACACTTTCTTGGCAACTCAGAAGCAGTATGGTGATTTTATCTTGGAATTTGATTTTAAGATTGATGAAGGGTTGAACTCCGGTGTACAATTGCGTAGTGAAAGCAAGAAGGATTATCAAAAAGGCCGAGTGCATGGCTATCAATTTGAGATTGATCCTTCCGAACGTGCCTGGTCGGGAGGTATTTACGATGAGGCCCGTCGTAATTGGCTTTATCCGCTGACTTGGAATCCGCAGGCCAAAACAGCCTTTAAAAGTAAGGAATGGAACAAAGCACGTGTTGAAGCGTTTGGCAACTCCATTGCCACGTGGATAAATGGAGTTCCATGTGCCAATATTTGGGATGACATGACTCTTTCAGGTTTCATAGCCTTGCAGGTACATGCTATTGCCAGTGCGGCTGATGAAGGGAAAACTGTCCGTTGGAAGAATATACGTATTTGTACTACCAATGTAGAACGCTATTTGACTCCAGTCAAAGCACCGGAGATTAATGTGATTTCTAACACTCTTTCTCCAAATGAAGTAAAAAATGGTTGGACACTTCTTTGGGATGGTAAAACCTCGGAAGGTTGGCGGGGTGCAAGAATTGATGCCTTCCCTAAGAAAGGTTGGGTCATGGAAAATGGTATTCTGAAAGTCCTAAAAAGTGGCGGTGCGGAATCAGCAAATGGTGGTGATATAGTGACAGAGCAAGAATATAAGAACTTTATTCTTAAAGTAGATTTTAAGATCACTGAAGGAGCTAACAGCGGTATAAAGTATTTTGTTAATCCGGGCATGAATAGGGGAGCCGGATCGGCTATCGGATGCGAATTTCAGATATTGGACGATGACAAACACCCTGATGCAAAATTGGGAGTGAAAGGAAATCGACAATTAGGCTCACTTTATGATCTGATTCCAGCTCCGGCAAATAAGCCTTTCAATAAGAAAGATTTTAATACAGCTATGATTATTGTGAGAGATAATCATGTGGAGCATTGGCTGAATGGAGTGAAGCTAATAGAATATACCCGTCAGAATGAAATGTGGAATGCTTTGGTAGCATACAGTAAGTATAAAAACTGGGAGAATTTTGGTAATTCGGAATATGGGAATATTTTGCTGCAAGACCATGGAGATGAAGTATGGTTTAAAAATATTAAAATTAAAGTGTTGTAGTTAATTTTATATACATAGAAAAAGGTAAGTTATTAATTGGGGTAACTTACCTTTTCACTATAGAATAAGAATGTCTGACTGTTTCAAGTAATAACTCTTTAGAACAAAAGCGCATTACTAACCCTTATTTTGGTAAATTAGTTGAAAGGAAGTGATCTATCGCAGCAGTTACGGATAGTGAACTACGGCTCGTTCATCATAAGCTATTCCAACCTAATTATCAACACATTACAACTACTCTAACTAGCCAGCAAATACAGAAACAGAAGCTAAAAATCCTTTTACTACCCGTATTAAAAAAAATAATACAGACATAAAAAATCCCTAATAATCTACTGATTATCAAGGATTTTTTGTGACCCCGGTGCGATTCAAACGCACGACCTTCAGAACCGGAATCTGACGCTCTATTCACTAAGCTACGGAGCCTTAATTCGAGTGCAAAAGTAGAAAAAATCTCGGCATATTCCTAATATTCATCACTTTTTCTATCTAGCAACATTCACTTTCTATATTATTATTTTGAGAGCACTACACGAGCACATATATACATTTTGTTATTTTTTCGTTCAAAATAGCATCAATCATCAATATTATTTCTATCTTTGCCGAACAAATTAACAAATGACATATAAATAAAACCTATGAGTTACCTGATAAAACCCGAAGGATATAAACCTTTATTAGACTTAAAACAAACTGAATTAGGCATCAAACAGATTAAGGAGTTCTTCCAGTTGAACCTTTCATCCGAACTTCGTCTGCGTCGCGTCACCGCCCCTCTTTTTGTACTGAAAGGCATGGGTATCAACGACGACCTGAACGGAGTAGAGCGTGCCGTTTCCTTTCCTATCAAAGACTTAGGCGATGCACAAGCCGAAGTAGTGCATTCACTTGCCAAATGGAAACGCCTGACGCTTGCCGAATACCATATAGAATCAGGATACGGAATCTATACCGACATGAATGCCATCCGCGCAGACGAAGAATTAGGCAATTTGCACTCTCTATATGTAGACCAATGGGACTGGGAACGTGTAATTACCGACCAAGACCGTAACGTTGATTTCCTAAAAGAGATTGTCACCCGCATTTATGCTGCAATGGTCCGTACAGAATACATGGTATACGAAACGTACCCACAAATCAAGCCCTGTCTGCCACAGAAATTACATTTCATCCATGCGGAAGAACTCCGCCAGATGTACCCCAACTTAGAGCCGAAATGTCGTGAGCACGCCATTGTCAAGAAGTTTGGTGCTGTATTTATCATCGGCATCGGCTGCAAACTGGGCGACGGCAAAAAGCACGACGGGCGTGCTCCGGATTACGATGATTACACAACCTCTGGACTGAACGGACTCCCCGGACTAAACGGCGATCTACTGTTATGGGACGATGTCCTGCAACGCAGCGTTGAATTATCATCAATGGGTATTCGCGTAGACAAGGAAGCACTTCTACGCCAGCTCAAACAGGAAGGTGAAGAGAAGCGTATGGGGCTTTATTTCCACAAGTGCTTAATGGAAGACGCACTGCCACTTTCCATCGGTGGAGGCATAGGACAGTCCCGGTTATGTATGTTCTACTTACGTAAAGCACACATCGGAGAAATACAAGCCAGCATCTGGCCCGAAGACATGCGCCGGGAATGTAAAGCACACAACATACATCTCATTTAAATATTTCACCACAGAGTATACAAAGTACCGCAGAGTTTTTTAATACACTTGACAAAACTCTGCGGTACTTTGTATACTCTGTGGTGAAATATTTGTATCTTAGCACCCTAAATCACCAACACTTCCAATTATGAATGTTCAAATAGAAGATAGCTGGAAAACACATTTGCAGCCTGAATTTGATAAGGATTACTTTTATAAGTTAACGAATTTTGTCCGCGAAGAATACGGCAAGAATACTATATACCCACCGGGTAAATTAATATTCAACGCATTCAATCTATGTCCTTTCGATAAGGTAAAAGTAGTGATTATAGGCCAGGACCCGTATCATGGCCCCGGACAGGCGCATGGACTTTGTTTTTCCGTAAATGACGGTGTTCCTTTCCCTCCCTCTTTAGTAAATATCTTTAAAGAAATCAAAGCTGATACCGGAGCAGACGCGCCACCTACCGGTAATCTGACACGTTGGGCGGAACAAGGTGTGCTATTGCTCAACGCCACCCTCACTGTACGCGCCCATCAAGCCGGTTCTCACCAAAATCATGGTTGGGAAACATTCACAGATGCCGCCATCCGTATCCTTGCCGAAGAGCGGGAGCACTTGGTATTCATTCTATGGGGAGCTTATGCACAACGGAAAGGCGCGTTTATCGACCGCAACAAGCATCTGGTATTGACATCAGCACATCCTTCTCCGCTTTCCGCTTACAACGGCTTTTTCGGCAACAAACATTTCAGTAAGGCCAATGACTATTTGAGGGCACATGGCGAAGAAGAGATCAAATGGTAAAATAATAAATCAGTACCACTGAATATTACTCTGGGTCTGGCTTCTTTGTTCCCATTTTAAGTCTTGCAAAATACTTGCATTGGCACGAATGGTAAAATTGTAGTATTTCCACTGCCCAAAAGGAGAAAGGCTGGCCGACATGCTGAAACAGTGAAGATCGCGCGTTATATTAAAGGTGGTCTGCACAATCTTCTTAGCTTCAAAATCATAACCGGAATTAAAACTTACCGCCCATTTATTAGACAGTTTTATATTACCGGAAGCACTCAAGTTGTGAGTATAACGATAGGGATAGCGCATTTTCTTACGGTTGATAGGCTTACTACGATCTTCAGAGATATTAAAGCTGTAATTGAAGTTCAGAGACCATGGCATCTTGAATACTTGATACCCGTCGGCATCAACGGCCGCCTTTTCCACTTTCTTTTTAGGAATACCGTTTCCATCAGTATCAGTTTCCGCACCCTCCTCATCCGAAGCAGCTTCCTCTTCTTTCTTCTTATCGGAGTCTCTAGTACCGCTTAACTTCTCTTTCCATTTTTTCCACGTATCATTATTAAACGTATAACTGAAAGAAGAGCCATAACCTTGGAATATACCGAAACGCCCGTAAGACCATTCCGTACGGTCATTATCAACAACGTTACCATTCTCATCGAATTTATAACCGTATGTCTTGAACGAAGAACTCATGCTGAATGTATAGTTCTTACTCAGTTTCAGACGAAGATTCAATCCAAGATCACTCCAGGGGCGCGTTGCAGCAGCCATATTATAACTGATATTGGCCCCCAGTTCATCAATCAGACTAACCTTCTTTACCGTATCCTTCTTACTGCTATAATATTTCATCTCCAGATTATTGGAGATGCTGAAGGTTATGTTTCCTTGCTTACCTCTTCCCGGAACATCAAATGCTTGTCCCGAATACGGAGAATAAATGACCGTATCGCGTCTGCCGTCCGCATAATTCTTAATGTAAGAATCATAATAGCCGTAACGTGAAGAACCAAAATCCGGAGCGGCGCTTATGCTTACCGATGGAGTTATGACATGACGGATCTGTATCTTCTTTTTAGGAAAAAAAATCGGATTATACATACCGTATATCTTCGTATTGATACCCAGACTGGCATTATAATTATACACACGATGAAAACCGTAAATCGTATCAGTAGCCACTTCCCTACCGTTCGTACCATAGTTCGGGTCCCAGTCTTTCATCACCTTACGTGTGTACCAACGTTCTGTATAGCTGACGGAGGGAGTTACATTAAAATACTTGAACAAAGTAAAGGTAGCGCTGACCGGTATTTCATGCTTCATACCATTCTTCCAGTCCTTTATCAGGTTGGATTTAAACAGCAGATTATCTTTTGTCTGGATGCTATTAGTCAAACGGCCCGTATACCGTACTGAAATCTTCTCATACCACCTCTCCTCGCCTGCCGCTTTTTTACGCTTGAAGGGATAGATCGTAGATAAAGAAATATTCAAATCAGGCAAAGTAACATTAACCGAAGAGTCCCTCATAGTCTGAGCGATATTAGTAGTTGCCGCTACCGTCAGCTTTCTATCAAAAAAATAACGGGAATAACTGATACTTGAAGTTTTCGTATTCTGCGACATAGCATTCGAGTTGTACATGTTTCCAATATTAGTACGCTCGTAACTGCTGGTCGCAAAATTCACACTGGCAGAAAATGTTTGATTCGGATTGGCTTTCGCATCCTGCCTGTGAGACCAGACAATCTTGAAATCTTTGGCGACAGAGTAGTCCGGCAGCCCCTTATCACCGGTCTTGGTCACCTGATAACTCGCCTGGAACAAACCGGAGTATTTATACCGTTTAATATAATTGGATTCAGCATTCAATGCCCATGAGCCTTTCGTAAAAATGTCGGCCCTCAACTTTAAGTCCATCTTATCACTGATAGCAAAATAATATCCGCCGTCCGTCAGACCGAAACCACGACTGGAGTCATCCATGTATGTAGGCATAAGGAAACCGGATGAATAACTGCTCGAAAACGGGAAAAAGAAGAACGGCACAGCAAGCGGCAAAGGAACATCCTCCACCACCAGATAGGCAGGTCCCGTTACAACATTCTTTTTAGGACGTACTTTCGCATAAGTCATCTGCATATAGAAGTGAGGGTGCTCATGGTGGTCGCAGGTTGTGTACCGCCCGCTTTTCATATACAGTTCGTCATTAGCCCCCTTCTTTGCATTGTTTCCGGTAACATATCCTTCTCCTTGCTGACTGACCACATTACTGATCACCCCCTTTTTGCTCTTGAAGTTATAACGGATCGTATTGGTCTCATACGGAGTTTCGCCATCTTTGAAAACCGGAGTTCCCGTCTTCACGCCTAAAGAATCTTCCACTCCATGAGCATATACTGTACTGCTGTCCATATTCATGGTGATAACATCAGCAGCCAGCTCTATCTGTTGATAATTTACTTTTCCCTGTCCGTACAAATGCGCATACCCGCCTTGGGCAAACACGATAGAGTCATTTGCCTCATAGGTGACCGGTGCGTCCAAAGGCTGTTTCTTCTTCCCGGTAACAGCCAATGTATCTACTTGCAAAGAATCTCTCCGCAAAGAGTCCGTTTGCAGTCTTTCAGGCGGCACAACACCTCTCCGACGACGTTGCGAAGCAGCCTCACCGGAAAGAAGGAGTAAGACAAATAGTAGTATGAATGATATGAATGTATTTGCTTTCAATGGCGTCATTAACTAATAGTTTACGCTTGAAAGGGCAAAAGTACGTAATTTATACGGATAATCTCCCTTTTTAAAGAAATTTAGATTGCTACAAAAACAGTTCACACCAATGATCAAAGCGTTGTAAACCGGCTTCGCCATAGCGTTGTAAACTTTTTCGTGCTTTCTCTACGCTTTTTTCCTGCTCCAAATGCGTCTTAGAGTAAAACTTATCGGCAAAGCAAATTACTTGTTCCTCCATGCTCACCGGAAGCATATCCCGGTGGGGAACGGGCAGGTCCTGCTTAACGATATCTTCCAACGAAAGACCAGCTCCGGTATGCCTCTCACAAACCAGTGCATGACGAGAATAGCCTTCCGAGCGCACCAAATCCGCTCCTAAATAGCCATGGCAGATATAAGGTTTATCTCCAAAGCAATAAATTCCCTCAGCTTTCGTCAGGAATATGCCTATATCATGCAACATAGCTGCTTCATACAGAAAGTCCCTGTCCAAAGATAATTCAGGATGATTATCGGCAATCCACAAAGCTTTATCGGCCACAGAACGGCTATGAGTCAGCAAAATATGCTTCAGCTCGTTCTCTTCCGGATAATATTTATCAATCAATTTTATAGAAAGCATCTTATTTTCTGCTGAATTTATAAACTATCACCTTTTTACGCATATCGCAGCTACGCAGTGGAGTACGATAAACCTCATCAAGCCGGTATGCATTCTGGTTATTCTGCAAGAACTTCTCCTGCAGTTCGTCTATCACCAATACATACCCTTCTGCAGGGTGCAACATGTCAAAGATACGCACACGATCACCCAAATAATAGTTTATGCTATAAAACTTCACCCAGTCTCCATATGAATATACCGGTTCTTCCGGCTCAAGATCATTCAGGCGGACCGCCAGATGCTTATCCGACTTCACAGCCAAAACGGTGGGCTGATAAACTCCATCCAATGCCACAAAAATACATAACATACATCCCGCCACACCATATAACAACGGTCGTGCATCCGCACACTTCAAGAGTGTATAGAGCAGGCAGGCGGCAGACATCAACGGCAAGAAAACAATCAGCCATTTCGAAAACGAAAGCGGCACCGTCTGCAAAGCATTCATAAATGCAATGTTTTCGGCAGCATGTCGGCCTGTTCCCCAAATGCTTTCAGGAACCAAGCCTAAACGTACAGTGAAGAAAGTAACGGTGAGCAACACAGCCAATGCAGCAAAAATCCATGCAGAAATTTTAAATACTTTTGCACCACGCTGCACCAACGCCAATAAGTATTCGGCAAGCAGCACCCCCATGAACGGGTAGATAGGCAACAAATACACGCTACGCTTGCTCTTAGGGATACAATAAAAGATGAAGATAGTCAGAATCACCACCCATATAAAAAGCTGCAACGGTGATTGAGAGCGGAATTTATCCCACACTTTTTTTAAGCGTTCACCAACCGAATCTCCCTCCGGCAGCACATGCATTTCTTTCCATTTCAGTCCAAACAAGGAAACAAGCAGCACCAAAGTCCAAGGAATCCACCCCCAAATCAGAGTGAGAAAGTTGTACCATAAAGGATTTTCGTGTGACTCATATGACATTTTCCGGAAAAAGCGACCGGTATTCTCTTCCAACATCAAATTGACAAACGGCTCCCCTCCCTGCTGGTAAGCAGCCCAGAACCAAATACCCAAAGGTATAAGAGATAATAATCCGATACCCAATAATGAAAAGAAAGCCTTTCCGAACGAACGTCCGCGCAATAGCTGATAGATACCGATACACAGACAAGGGAAAATAGATCCAACCGGCCCTTTTGTCAATGTAGCGCACGCCATCAGCAAAACAGCCAGCCAAGGAACCCCCTTGCAATTCTTTTCATCCCAGCGGAAAAGCAGACACAACGAGATTACGATAAGGGAAACTTGCAACATATCCAGCCGGCAAGCCACTGCTGCACGATGTACCTCAAAAGAAGATAGAAGCAAAATAGAAGTCAGGAATGCCGTCTTCACATTTTTCCGTTTGGCAACGAAGCTGAAGAATACCAATTGCATGGCAAGAAAAGCAAGCGCCGACGGCATACGTGCCGAAAACTCCGATACTCCTCCTAAAATTGACGATATAACAGCTATTGTCCAATAAAGGAAAGGCGGTTTATAGGCTATTTCCACTCCGTAATTCATTGGAAGTATCCAGTTGCCACTCTCCAACATGGTGTACGCCACTATCGCTTCACGCGGCTCCCCTTTTGAATAGAATATGGTTTCTCCTAAAAAAGGGACCAACACGAGTACACTCAACAGTGCAATGAACCAGAACGCTATCTTTTTATCTGACATATATTTCCGTTTTTATATTTTCACGCTGCAAAAATACGAATTATTCTATAACAATACCTAACTTTGCCGACTCAATGATAGTGTAAAACCAAAATGAAGCAATTAAGAAGACTCCCTGAATTTCTACGTTTTGTCCTGGTAGGCGTTTTTGCAACCGCCTTGCACTATGGAATCTATTTTTTGCTGCAGAAGTTCATCAATGTCAATATAGCCTACACCCTTGGCTATGCCTTCAGCTTCATCGCCAATTTCTATCTTACCGCCTACTTTACGTTCGGTAAAAAACCGTCATGGGGAAAAGCGTTCGGTTTCGGCGGGGCTCATTTATTCAACTACCTTTTGCACATTGGATTACTGAATACATTTCTTTGGCTTGGCCTTTCCAAGACCACTGCCCCTGCTCCGGTGTTCGCCATAGCCATTCCGGTAAACTTTTTATTAGTACGCTTTGTTTTTAAGCACAAAGGCTGATATTTTTCAATTGATCATGTTTTTAAAGCAATTTTGTTCAATACTTCTTTAAAAATAATATATTTGCGAAGCATTTATTATACATACACATTTGTGAAATGAAAAAAGTAACCTTACTGATTCCCGTCTACAACGAGGAGGCCATGCTTCCCACTCTATATCAACGCCTGATAGAACTTATCAATCGCAACAGTGCCTATGAATGGGAAATTTTATTTATAAACGACGGTAGCAGCGACAGAACGCTCGAAGTGATCCGCCGGCTCAGGCAAACGGACAGCAGGGTGAACTTTGTAAACCTCTCACGTAACTTCGGCAAGGAAATCGCTATGCTGGCAGGCTTCGACTATGCCACCGGAGACTGTTGCGTGGTAATGGATGCCGACTTGCAGGATCCTCCCGAATTGGTAGATCAGATGTTGCAATACTGGGAAGAAGGTTACGACGACATTTACGCCAAGCGTCGCAATCGCGGCGAAGAAAGTTGGATGCGCCGTCGGTTATCGCTTGCTTTTTATAAGCTCCTTCAAAACATGAGCCGGATAGACATCTTGCCGAATGTAGGCGACTTTCGCCTGCTTGACCGTCGTTGCATACTGACATTAAGACAGTTACGCGAGCAAGAGCGATATACAAAAGGGCTGTTCTGCTGGATAGGCTACCAAAAGAAAAGCATAGAGTTCGACCGCGGTGACCGCCTTGCCGGGCACTCCTCCTGGAATTTCTTCCAATTGCTCAATCTAGCGATTGAAGGAATTACCTCTTCCTCCACCGCCCCCTTGCGTATTGCCACCGTATGTGGTATCATTTGTTCCATTTCCAGCTTCATTTACGCCATCTATTTCCTGATAAAGACCGTCATATACGGCGACCAAGCAGCCGGTTTCCCCACTTTGATAGTGGTTATCTTGTTTCTGGGCGGTATCCAGCTCTTTTCATTGGGAGTCATCGGGGAGTATATAGGACGCATCTTCAAAGAAACCAAAGGACGTCCTGCTTATATCGCATCAGACTACAATGAAAAAAAACTGGGATATGACGAATAACAACTAACTCTTTACGAAAGAAATCAAGATTCCCTTTTTCTTTTCTTCCACAACTGATAACTATTGATTATATTTTGCCACAGTACATACGATCCCGGCCCCACAGAAGACAGCGGATTCAAATACGTATAAGACATCCAAATGGCAAGAACTGTGTTTTTTTGCCCCAACGCCTGCCCGCCACTGATACGATCATTGTAGTGTCCGCCAATTTTTTTTCCCAGATAGAATTGAACACAGCAGGTTATCAAACCGGCCAAAGCAATCAAGACTTCCACAAAAACCGGAGCGTCGCTATTCGCCAAAGAACGCACAGTCTGCCCAGACACAATGGCAAGCGCCACTGCCCACAAATAGAAAGCGGCATCGTGGAATTCAAGCAAATACCGATGTACCTTTTTGACAAACACCCGCAGAAACCATGCAATAAAAAAAGGCAGAAGCAACAAAGGGAACACCTTACTCAATATTTTCAGGAAAGCTGCAAAAAAAGTTATATTGGCATGCGGTTCAACCCAAGGAAACACCAACGGAACAGCCACCGCTGCCAAAAGATTAGACAACAATGTATAGGTAGTAAGGCTTGATGCACTCCCACCCAACTTACCGGTAATAACCGCAGCGGCAGTGGCCGTAGGGCAGATAAGGCATACCATAGCCCCCTCAAAAACTTCCCGATACATCCCCTCCATAGGGCAGCATACCAACAAGACGGCAACAGCCAGGCACGAAACTGTCTGAAACAGCAACAACCACCCATGCCATGCCTTCGGTTTCAGCTCATGCACCTCCACCTTGCAAAAGGTAAGTAATAATTGTGCAAAAATCAACGTTGGAGTGAGCAGGGCTATCAGCCCGTTCAAACAGGGTTTAACCGGTGCCAGCAAAGGAACTCTTGCAAAGAAGAAGTATCCTGCAGTGCCTGCAAGCATTGCTAAAGGCAATGTCCAATTCTTTATGAAACGAAGAAGCATACCTATGTCTACCTATTAATTTTGCGTGCAAAGTTACGGATATTATTAACAAGTATGTCCGTCGCGGAAAATAAATAAGGAGAAAGATTTGAATAAGCGGGAGATACAGCAATTTTAGTTCGTTAGGCATTTGTCTAACGAACTATTCGCCACTAACCGCAAACTAAAAGCAAACATAGAAAATCTATAAATTTTGCAAACACTAAGACTAAATCTCCCTAAAAAGAAGCTGTTACAGATAAAACTTGAAAGCAAAGTGTGAGTTTTCTATAAAATTACATTACTTTTGCAGAGCGATAATAGACCTTTGCGCTATCTTTGCGACGATATTTTTAATATGAAACTATACAGACGATACATATTATATATAAATATTTGCTTGGGACTGCTCATTTCACCCTTTTGCAGCAGCAGTGCCGAAGCAAAAGATTTTGTTGTCGTTATTGATGCCGGACATGGCGGGCACGACCCTGGCGCTGTCGGCAAAATCTCCAAAGAAAAGAATATCAACTTAAACGTTGCACTCAAACTCGGCAAACAAATTCAAAAGAACTGTCCGGACGTAAAAGTCGTATATACCCGTACGCGAGATGTCTTTATCCCCTTGGACCGTCGTGCAGAGATAGCCAACAACGCCAAAGCAGACTTGTTCATTTCGATTCACACAAATGCATTGGCTAAGAACCGCACTGCCAAAGGCGCTTCTACATGGACATTAGGTCTTGCCAAATCGGATGCCAACCTCGAAGTCGCCAAACGGGAAAACTCGGTGATTCTCTACGAAAGCGATTATAAGACACGCTATGCGGGGTTCAATCCTAATTCTGCCGAATCGTATATTATTTTCGAATTCATGCAGGATAAGTATATGTCGCAAAGCGTACATCTGGCCTCACTCGTACAAAAGCATTTCCGTAATACTTGCCGCCGGGTGGACCGAGGCGTGCACCAAGCTGGTTTTTTAGTACTGAAAGCCAGCGCCATGCCCAGCATTCTGGTTGAACTGGGTTTCATCTCCACCCCTGAAGAAGAACGTTACCTGAATACAGATGCAGGAACCACAACTCTTGCCAACGGCATTTTTCGCGCTTTCCTTACCTATAAGCGAGAGCAGGAAATCCGTCTGAACGGAAGTAGCCAGACCATTCTACCGGAAGACCTGCCGGAGGAGAAAGATACGACTCCTGCCGGCACAACGCCGAATGCAACAGAAAAGACAGTCAGACAAGACAGCAACTCCACACCCCGGCGCACAGAAAAAAACGCTGTTGCGCAAACAGAAGACAACGCCCCGGTGTTCAAGATACAAATACTCACATCTTCCCGCCCATTGGCAAAAAATGACAAGCGATTGAAAGGATTGAAGAACGTGGATTATTATAAAGAAGGCGGCCTGTACAAATATACGTATGGCGCATCCTCCGATTACAATAAGGTATTACGCACCAAACGCTCAATTACGGCACAATTCAAGGACGCTTTCATCATAGCTTTCAAAAACGGCAAAAAGGTGAATGTGAACGCTGCCATCAACGAATTTAAAAATAAAAAGAAATAAATAGAATAACATCATGAAGTATATTACCAAAGAAGTCAGAATAGGAATTGCAGGAATAGCTGCTCTCTGTATATTAGTATATGGTATCAATTACCTGAAAGGTATCAATATGTTTAAGCCTTCCAGTTATTTCTATGTCAAATTTCAGAATGTCAACGGACTTACCAAGTCTAGTCCTGTCTTTGCCGACGGTTTTCGTGTAGGCATCGTACGCGACCTGTACTATGATTACAGCCAGCCCGGAAAGGTAATTGCCGAAATAGATGTCAACACCGACTTGCGTATTCCCAAAGGCAGTACGGCGGAACTGGCAGCAGAAATGCTGGGCGGCGTCAAAATGAACCTGCTCCTTGCCAACAATCCCCGCGAGAAATACCAGATAGGAGATACAATTCCCGGTACGCTCAACAACGGAATGATGGAAAAAGTTGCCGCCGTGATGCCGCAACTGGAAAAGATGCTGCCTAAGCTGGACTCTATACTCGGATCTTTAAATATGGTATTGGCAGATCCGGCCATCCCCACCACTCTGCATAATGTACAGACTCTGACAGCCAACTTAGCAGTGACCAGTGGACAGCTGCAAACATTAATGAACAAGGACATTCCCCAACTTACAGGCAAGCTGAATACTATTGGGGATAACTTCGTACTTATTTCAAATAACTTGAAAGAAATAGATTATGCAACAGCCATGCAAAGCATAGACTCCACATTGGCTAATGTAAAAATGATTACAGATAAATTAAACCGAAAGGATAATACTGTCGGATTATTGCTGAACGATCCGTCACTCTACAATAACCTGAATGCCACAACAGCAAATGCAGCGAGCCTATTAGAAGATTTAAAATCACACCCCAAACGCTACGTTCATTTCTCTTTATTCGGTAAGAAAGATAAGTAGGAATTACGCTTATATAGATTTTGTCTAAATAGCAAAGCTTATTTATCCAAAAAGGAAAAACCCTTGATAAGTCTATGTACAAAGTAAAAAAGGGGTTTATATCTACTCCGCTTTTGGAGAGGAGCAGCCCACGAAAACAGCATTATCTTACTATATTACAAGCTGTTATACAAAAACAATAGTATATATAAAGGGGGAATTTTCACATATTCCGATAAGTAGCTGAAAGTAAAGAGATTATTGTTTTATTGAGAAACACAAGAAAAAAGAGATTTGTTTTTCTCAAATAAGATTGCCAATTTTGCAAACGTAGAAGTTTTGCTTAATTAATAAATGTATCAGTAACCGTTATGAGTGAACAGGATCATGTCGGATTGTGGAACCGCTGTCTTGAAATTATCAGAGACAATGTTCCTGAACAGACATATAAAACTTGGTTTCTCCCCATTATTCCTTTAAAATATGAGGACAAAACGCTTGTTGTACAAGTTCCCAGCCAGTTCTTTTATGAGTTTCTGGAGGATAAATTTGTAGACCTATTGCGTAAGACTCTTTACAAGGTAATCGGCGAGGGAACAAAGTTGATGTATAATGTCATGGTGGACAAAAGTTCGCGGCCGGAAAAGACCGTAAACTACGAATCCACCCATCGTACTATCATCCCGCAAAAACCGACGATAGACAAAGCTATCCCGCAGATTCCTGTTCCTGATTTAGACCCACATCTGAATCCGGAATACAACTTCGACACATTTATTGAAGGATATAGCAATAAGCTTTCTCGCAGTGTTGCAGAGGCAGTGGCACTCAATCCCGCCAAAACGATATTCAACCCGTTGTTCCTATACGGAGCGTCAGGTGTGGGAAAAACCCACCTTGCCAATGCCATCGGTACAAAAATCAAGGAACTATACCCCGAAAAACGGGTATTGTATGTATCCGCACATCTATTTCAGGTTCAATACACCGATTCCGTACGTAACAACACGACCAACGACTTTATTAACTTCTACCAGACAATTGATATATTGATTATTGATGATATTCAGGAATTCGCAGGTGTTACAAAAACACAAAACACATTCTTCCATATCTTCAATCATCTGCATCAGAACGGCAAACAGCTGATCCTGACCTCCGACCGCGCCCCTGTATTGCTTCAAGGTATGGAAGAGCGCTTGATTACACGTTTCAAATGGGGAATGGTAGCCGAGTTGGAAAAACCGACCGTAGAATTACGCAAAAACATTCTGCGCAACAAAATACACCGCGACGGTTTGCAATTCCCACCGGAGGTCATTGACTACATAGCCGAGAATGTGGGCAACAGCGTTCGCGATCTGGAAGGTATTGTCATCTCCATTATGGCCCATTCCACTATATACAACAAAGAGATCGACCTGGAACTGGCACAACGCATTGTACGCAAGGTTGTGAACTGCGAAAGTAAGTCCATAACCATTGACGATATCATCACCACTGTATGTAAGCACTTCGGATTGGAGAATGCCGCTATACATACCAAATCGCGCAAACGAGAAGTGGTGCAGGCGCGGCAGATAGCCATGTATTTAGCGAAAAACCATACCGATTTCTCTACTGCAAAGATCGGCACGCTAATCGGCAACAAAGATCATGCTACCGTATTGCATGCCTGCAAAACAATCAAGCAGTTAAAAGAAGTGGATAAATCATTTCGCGCCGAGATCGACGAGATCCAAACAGCCTTGAAAAAAGGGAACTAACTCCCGAATAACAATTATAAGGTATAGAGTATAGTTACATTTGCCTTTCCATATAGCAACTTCATACTCTATACCTTATATATAAATTATACCTAACCTTTCAATCTAAAAGCCCTGTTCTTTCATCACTTTCCAAAGGTTCTCAGACATTGCCTCGCTATCTTTCTTCGTATAACGCACGTCCGTAAATACTTGAGCCAGTGTTTCCTTATTGTTTTCTATTATAAATCGTATATTTTCCGGCAACGACTCTTTGTAAGCATACAAGCGATCAATATCCTCAGGGGTATAATCATGATAGATTTCTTCATGGACAATGGCTTCCAAAGGCAAGCGGTCTACTTGCACCGGAACCTCAGCAGGCCATCCCACAGTAACGGTAGTAATAGGAAAAACCAATTCGGGCAGTTCCAGTGCCTCAATAATCATTTGAGGATTATAGGTAGTGGTACCCAAATAGCAAATGCCTAAACCTTTTTCCTCAGCTGCAACACAGAATGTTTGCGCAGCCAATAAAGCATCAACAGCCCCGGTGACAAACCATTCAAAATTATTATATCCCGGTTCCGCCTTGCGCTGCACACACCATTTGCTGAAACGACGCAGATCAATGCAAAAAGTAAGAACCACCGGCGCAGTCTGCACCATAGGCTGATTGAAATGCGCCGGCGCCAATTTAGCTTTGCGGTCAGCATCACGAGTTACAATTACGCTATAAACCTGCATGTTTCCAACCGTAGAAGCACGACAAGCGGTTTCAAGCAAATCATTTAACAAATCAGAAGAAATATCTTTCTGCTGATACTTA
>OGLG01000024.1_pt1 | contig 148486 bp, 108 predicted proteins | sample 1572621 | NCBI WGS metagenome assembly OGLG01 (sample SAMEA2581912, study PRJEB24529) | metagenome | biome: Human gut stool | place: China | collected 2011 | reverse complement strand
TTTTTGATGAAGCCCTTGTATCGGAAGATACAGGGGCTTTTTTTTGTATCCGGATGGTTGTAGGAGTGTCATGGTCTTATGCGGATCGGTGCTATTGGTAATCGGAACAGGGTGAAATGAATATAAAAAGTGAATATTTTGTCCTAAATACTACATAATGTTACAATGATTAAAAGTGTTTAAAACCAGATAATTATCTCCCCGATTTAGATGATTTTCTCATCCTTTTTTTGTATCTTTACTTCATATTAAAAGGTATGGTAAAACCTTTAATCAGTGAACTTTTTTATTGATTGACAAAAGAAAACAGCTATTTGGTAAAACTAAATGCAATCAGTTTGTGTTTATTATGTAGATTTATTAAACGACATGAAAACAACTGTAAAGACATTTTTGATTAGCATGCTACTGATACTCACTTGTAGTATTAGTGGAAAAGCTGTTGACTTTGCCAAGGTCTGTGTAAAGTCTGCAGAAACTTGCAAAGTTTCTGCTACATTGTCTTCATGTTCTTCTACCTCATCCAAAAAAATTAAACAGGAAAGCTCAAAATTTGCAGATACCAGATTCTCATGGACAACAGATGTTGAGTTGGGCACTAAGCCTCTTACTGAAATTTATTCTTCCAACCAGCAGCGTATACGCAGGGTGATTGAAGATAACATTTTCCTCAGAAACATATTCCTGATATTGTCCAACCATGAAAATTTGCTTGTACATGGTCGGACCAAACAATACTTTTCAGATAAAGACCCGTATTATGCAGTTACGGGCAGTGATTATTATATCTACACGCTTCGGCGGATTTTGATTTAGCCGCTAATTCCCTTTTAATTTCCCCCCCCTTCTTCCTTTTGTTTTGAATGGAAGCGGGAGTAGGTGACCTGTTGTGTGCATGTGTGCTGAAATGAGGTTGCAAGGATGATTTACGCCCTATTGGTCCGTAAGAGGGAAGTTATACCCCTACGCTTTATTCTCAAAATCAATTTTAATACCAACAATTAAACTTTTTAATCATGGAAACAACTCAAAAAAAAGCAGCCTCTTTTAAAGGCATTAGATCCGCCGGTTGGGTAATTGTAATTTGCTTTATCATTGCCGTACTAATCTTTAATTTTGTTCTTGGAAATCCATCCAACTTCATGAACAATGATCCGAACAACCACCCGTTGCCGGGAAACTTTCTGGGCACTATATATAAAGGTGGGTTTATAGTTCCGGTGATTCAGACTCTTTTGCTTACCGTTATCGCCTTGAGCATCGAACGCTATATTGCTATTCGCGCCGCTTTCGGTAAGGGGTCGTTGGTGAGGTTCGTTGCTAATATCAAAGCAGCTTTGGCTGCCGGAGATATGAGGAAGGCGCAGGAGATATGCGACACACAGCGTGGTTCTGTAGCCAATGTGGTAAATGCTACTTTGAGGAAATATGCCGAAATGGAGAGAGAGACGGAACTGACTAAAGACCAGAAACTGCTTGCTATCCAAAAAGAGTTGGAAGAAGCCACTGCCCTGGAGTTGCCGATGATGGAACAGAACCTGCCGATTATAGGTACTATCACTACGCTGGGTACATTGATGGGGTTGCTGGGTACGGTCATCGGTATGATTCGTTCTTTTGCTGCTTTGGCCGCCGGAGGTAGTGCTGACTCTATGGCGCTGTCACAAGGTATTTCCGAGGCTTTGATTAATACTGCTTTCGGTATCTTGACCGGTGCTTTGGCTGTTATCTCCTATAACTATTATACCAATAAGATTGACAAACTGACGTACAGCCTTGATGAGGTTGGCTTCTCTATCGTGCAGACTTTTGCAGCTACGCATAAATAAATTGAATTGCGGGGAGTATCCCGATTATTAATTCTCAATTTTTAATTAGATAATTATGGGTAGAGCAAAAATCAAAAAGAAAAGCACGTTCATCGATATGACGGCCATGAGTGACGTGACTGTATTGTTGCTTACTTTCTTCATGCTGACTTCTACGTTTGTGAAGAAAGAGCCGGTACAGGTAACTACTCCGGCATCTGTATCCGAGATTAAGATACCGGAAACGAACGTTCTCCAGATATTGGTCGATCCGAACGGGAAAGTGTTTATGAGTTTGGACAAGCAGTCCGACTTACGTAATGTGCTGGAGGCTATGGGGCAGGAGTACGGAGTGACTTTTACTCCTGAGGAGACGAAGAAGTTCATGCTGGCATCCACTTTCGGAGTGCCGATGAAGAGTATGAAGAAATTTCTCGACCTGCCGCAAGACCAGCAGGACGCTGTATTAAAGAATGAGGGAATACCTATTGACAGTATCGACAACCAGTTCAAGGCATGGGTGCGTAACGCGCGTGCCACGAATGCTGATTTGCGTATCGCCATTAAGGCGGATGCCGATACTCCTTATTCCGTAATCAAGAATGTAATGAACTCACTTCAGGACCTTAGGGAGAACAGGTATAACCTGATTACCTCTTTGAAGACCACTGCTGAAGATTAACGAAAGGAGATAGTATGGCTGAAATACAAGAAAGCGGTAATAAGAAAGGTGGAAAGAACAAGCAAAAGAAGATGACCGTCCGGGTGGATTTTACGCCGATGGTGGACATGAATATGTTGCTGATCACTTTCTTCATGCTGTGTACTTCACTGAGCAAACCTCAGACGATGGAGATAAGCATGCCGAGCAATGATAAGAATATCACCGAAGAGCAGCAGACCAAAGTGAAAGCGTCGCAGGCAATCACGCTGTTGCTGGGAGACAGTGATAAATTGTACTATTACGATGGAGAGCCCAACTATAAGGATTATACTTCGCTGAAAGAGACTTCTTACCAAGCGGATGGTCTGAGGGCTATGCTTCTGCAACGTAATAGGACTGCTGTAAATGAGGTGAACAAACTGAAACAGCAGAAACTGGAACTTAAAATATCAGAAGATGACTTCAGGAAACAGCTTTCCGAGATAAAGAGTGGGAAGGACACGCCGACAGTCATCATCAAGGCTACCGATGCAGCCTCGTATAAAAACCTGATTGATGCTCTCGATGAAATGCAGATATGTAATATAGGCAAGTATGTGATAACGGACATAGCCGATGCCGATCAGTTCCTGATAAAGAACTATGAAAGCAAAGGGGAACTGTCGCAGAATATTGCCGAATAATAACACCTAAAAACAGAAGAATATGGCTAAAGTAGATTTAAGTTCTTTGGAATGGTGTGACCTGATATTCAGCGGCAAGAATAAGGCGTACGGCGCCTATAAGATGCGTGAGGACTCTCCGCGCCGCCACAACATAGCTGTGATATTGGTGATAGTGATAGCCTTGATAGGTTTCAGCATTCCGACCCTGATAAAGATGGCGACTCCGAAGCAGAAAGAGGTGATGACCGAAGTGACCACCCTGTCGCAACTGGAAGAACCGGAAGTAAAGCAGGAAGAGATGAAACGTGTGGAGCCTGTTGCACCACCGCCACCGGCATTGAAGAGTTCTATCAAGTTTACTGCTCCGGTCATCAAGAAGGATGAAGAGGTGAGGGATGAAGATGAAATTAAAAGTCAGACCGAGCTGACGGAAACGAAAGTAGCTATCTCCATCGCCGATGTGAAAGGCAATGACGAAGCTAATGGCAAGGATATTGCCGATCTGAAACAGGTGGTGACGCAAGCTCCGGAGGAGGAAGAGAAGGTGTTCGACATGGTAGAGCAGATGCCGACGTTTCCCGGCGGGACCAATGAGTTGATGAAATATATCGCCGACCATTTGAAATACCCGACGATTGCGCAGGAAAACGGTGTGGAGGGACGGGTGATCTGCCAGTTTGTGGTTAGTAGTGACGGTAGAGTACGGGATGCTAAAGTTGTAAAGACGCTGGATCCTTACTGTGATAAGGAAGCTATCCGCGTAATTATGTCAATGCCTAAGTGGATACCGGGCAAACAAAATGGCAAGGCGGTTTCTGTGAAGTATACGGTTCCTATTGTCTTTAGATTACAATAAATAGCACGTGTTATGAAAATGGTGAAACTGCTTCAGCTTTCAGGATTGATAGTAATGCTGGCCTTTATATCTGCCTGTCGCCATAAGCCTAAAGACGGCCTGACGGATACCTATACTTCCGGCGTCATAGCAATTGCTGCCGACGAAAGTTTCCGGCCGATTGTGCAGGAAGAGATAGATGTATTCGAGGGATTGTTCCCTCTGGCGGGAATTGTGCCCCGTTATGTGACGGAAGTAGAAGCTATCAACCTTTTGCTCAAGGATAGTCTGCGGTTGGCGATAACCAGCCGCAGGCTGACTCCGGAGGAGATGGGCTCTTTCAACAGTAGGAAGTTCTTTCCGCAAGAGATAAAGATTGCGACGGATGGGCTTGCGTTAATAACGAATCGGGGCAATCCGGACACATTGATTGGAGTGAAAGATCTTCGTCGTATTCTTACCGGGGAAGCCGGACAGTGGAAAGATATTTATCCCTCATCCCGTTTGGGGGATATTCACCTGGTATTCGATAATAAGAATTCCAGCACCGTACGTTTTGCTGTGGACTCTATCGCTAAGGGAGCGCCGCTTTCGACTCGGGTGAAAGCGTTAAAGACGAATAAGGAAGTTATTGATTACGTGGCACGTACACCGGACGCAATGGGAGTTATCGGAGTGAACTGGTTGAGTGACCGTAACGATACTACCGGACTTTCTTTCAGCAGAGAGGTACGGGTTATGTCCGTCAGTGCTGCCGATAAGGCCACGCCGGCAAACAGCTACAAGCCTTATCAGGCGTATCTGTTCTATGGTGATTATCCACTGGCACGTAGTATTTATGTATTACTGAATGATCCGAGAAGTGCTCTTCCTTGGGGCTTCGCTTCTTTCCTTGCTTCCGACCGGGGACAGCGGATCATTTTGAAGTCGGGATTAGTGCCCGCCACCCAACCGGTGCGTGTGGTAAACGTCAAAGATGAATAACTAAAATGGAAGCTAACATGAAACGCAAATTATTATTATGTATGGGAGCGATGCTGCTTGCCGGTACGCTTGCCGCACAGGTGCCTGTTCCAGAGTGGGAGACAGGGGTAGAGCAAATAAAAAGCCTGATAAAGACAGATCCCGGACAGGCATCTGCAACTGCCGGGGAGTTATTGAAAGGAAAAAACAAGAAGAACGTATCACTCATCATCTCCATAGCCCGCGCCTATCTGAATGTAGGCAAGCTGCCGGAGGCGGAGAGTTATCTGAAAATGGCTCAGAAAGTGGATAAGAAAGATGCGGGCGTGTCCGTCTTGGAGGGAGACATTGCCCTTGCTCAGAAAGATGTAGGGCGTGCCTGCCAACTTTACGAACAGGCTATCTATTTTAATCCGGACTGTAAAGAGGCTTATCTGAAATATGCCCGGGCTTATAGATCTGCCAGCCCATCGCAGGCCATCGACAAACTGCAACAACTGAAGGCGTTGGCTCCCGACTTTTTGGAGGCGGACAAGGAGCTTGCCGGAGTGTATTATGCAACCAACCGTTTCGGTAAAGCAGCCGAGACTTATGCCAAATTCATAGATACCCCTGTTGCTACGGAGGATGATATCTTGAAATATGCGTTTGCCCTGTTCCTGAACCATGATTTTGAAAAATCGCTGGAGGTGGTCCAGAAAGGGTTGCAGAAGAACGGACGACATGCTGCGTTTAATCGTCTGGCTATGTACAACTATACCGACTTGAAACGTTATGATGAAGCCGAAAAAGCGGCAAATGATTTTTTCAATGCCTCGGACAATGCCGATTACTCCTATTTGGATTACCGGTATTACGGTGCTTTGCTGAGTGCTTTGAAGAAGTATGACCGCGCCATTGTGGAATATGGAAAGGCTCTCGAAAAGGATAGCAGCCAGATTGATGTCTGGCGTGAAATAGCAGATGCTTATGAGTTGAAAAACGACTACGCACAGGCTATTGCTGCCTATCAAAAATATTATGATACTTTAAGTCAAGATAAAAAGACGCCTGAGGCACTATTCCAACTTGGACGTCTCTATTACGGTCAGGGCACATCTCAGGATACTCTTACCGTTCAGCCAGCCGATCGTATGACGGCATTACAGGCTGCGGACTCTGTGTTTGCGCTGGTCGCCCGGCAAGCTCCTGACAGCTACTTGGGCGATATGTGGCGTGCCCGCACTCACTCTGCCATGGACCCGGAGACAACCGAGGGCCTGGCAAAGCCTTATTATGAAAAGGTAGCGGACATGCTGTTGGCAAAGAACGAGCCGAGGTATAACTCTGCATTGATTGAATGTTACAGTTATCTGGGATATTACTATCTGTTGAAGAGTGATTATCCGGTTTCAAAAGAGTATTGGAATAAAATTCTGGCTATCGACCCCACCAATGCCACTGCTAAGAAGGCATTGGACGGCATCAAATAGCAATAATTTTAGTTGTTTGTCGTGTCGGGAGGAGTGGAGAGTGATTCTTAGCTCCTTCCATTTTTTTATCTACTGGGCAATCTCTTCTTCTCTTGGGTTATTGTCTTGATAAAGTTTCTGAGTCTTTTTCAACAGGGACATAAGTTCGGCTTGCTTGTTTGCAAACTCCGGTTTCCCGAATAGATTGTTCAGTTCGTTCGGGTCGTTTTTCAGATCGTACATTTCCCATTCATCTATATCATTATAGAAATGAATCAGTTTGAAGTCTGCTGTACGAATACCATAATGCCGTTTTACCGAATGTTCCGCCGGGTATTCATAGTAATGATAATAAGCAGCTTTTCTCCAATCTTCCGGTGTCTTGCCTTCATTGGTCAGGATAGGCTTTATTGATTTTCCCTGAATGTCGTCCGGTATATCCACTCCGGCAAAGTCTAAAATAGTAGGGGCAAAGTCTACGTTCATAGTAATGGCGTTTGAAGTACTGCCGGCCTTTATTGCCTTGGGATAGCGGATTATCAATGGCATACGCTGACATTCTTCGTACATAAAACGTTTATCAAACCATCCATGTTCACCCAAGAAAAAGCCCTGATCCGAAGTGTAAATAATGATTGTGTTGTCCAGTTCATCGATCTTTTCCAAATATCCGAGCAATCGGCCTATATTTTCGTCCACAGCTAAAGTGGTTGCCAGATAATCGCGCATGTATTGCTGATATTTCCAGCGGATTAACTCTTTGCCTTTCAGTTTGCCACTGCGAAATTCCGAGATACGTTGTTTATATACGGAGTCCCATTTGTCCTGTACATCGGCAGGCATGCGTTTGTAAACCTGGTACAGGCTGTTGGTTGTGTCTTTCAACATCTCTTCACGAGTGAGGAGTTTTAAATCCCAGTCATTGGTGAGTGTATGCTCAATCGACAAATCTTGCTCTTTTGCAGCAGATCCTCTGCCTTCATAGGTGTCAAAAAGAGTAGAAGGTTCGGGGAAAGTTGTGTTATTGAATATGCCCAAATGACGAGGAGCAGGCATCCAGTTGCGATGCGGCGCTTTCTGATGGTACATCATGCAGAAGGGCTTGCTCTTATCTCTGTTCTCCAGATATGCGATAGCTTTGTCTGTAATGATATCGGTGGCATAGCCTTGCTCTGTCACCTGTTTGCCATTCTCATTAAAATCAGGATTATAATAATCACCTTGTTCGTGTTGCCCTGTCAGTATACACCAATAATCAAATCCTTGAGGTTCTGAGATTAAATGCCATTTGCCAACAATCGATGTCTGATAGCCGGCTGCCTGCAATAGTTTTGGAAAAGTTTGCTGATTGCCGTTAAAGGTGCTTGTGTTATCTATGAAGCCATTGATGTGGCTGAATTTGCCTGTCAGCACGCAAGCTCTTGAGGGGCCGGACAATGCATTGACTGCATAGCAATTATCCATACGAATACCTTCTTGGGCAATTCGATCCATATTGGGGGTTGAGAGTAGGCGGCTTCCATAGCAGGACATTGCTTGTGTGGTATGGTCGTCCGTCATCATGAAAATAATATTTGGGCGTTTAGCTTCTTCCTTTGATTTTCCAGGTGCACAACTGGATACGCTGAGGGCAGTGAGAGGCAAAAACAGAAATGATAGTTTGTTCATATGCTTACTTATTATATTTTATCTGATGGTTTGAACTGTTTACATGTCTGATAGGGTTACTTTAAATGCATAGGCATATTCTCCGATAGGACGTGACGGCATGGTCATATATAGCCCGTCTTTCTTGTGTTTCCAAGAAATTTGTTCTCCTGACGGTAGAAATGATATGGATTGAATATGCTTTATTTCCTTGCTGTTTAGGCTGCTGATTTTGACAGTCCGGTTGTTGCCGGGCCAATCTAAGGCGAAAATGTATATTATGTTCTTTTTAGTGGTAAACCGCCAATCTTTTTCCGTATAGGAATATAGATAGTCCGCATAATTTTGTTTGTGTTTTTGTGTTCCGAACGGTCCTTCTCCATAGACTTTGAACGGGCGTGTTTCATAGATGCCTTCACCGTTTATCTTTAACCAGTTACCAATCTTGGTCAATTCATCTTTAAATGTTTCTGGCAGGCTTCCGTCGGCGCGTAGACCGACATTGAGCATCATCGTTCCATTTTTGCTGACAATATCTATCAGGTTGTCTACAATCTGCCCTGCTGTCATACGTAATTTATCTTTGGTTTTGCCTTTTGCAGCAAACCCCATGCCGTCATCTCCTTCTCCTTTGTTGGTATCAAATGCGTTTCCCATATAGAACCAGCCGGGATTCACAGTAGTATCAACCAAGAACGGGTCCTTTTTCAAATCGTTCTCAACGGAACATTCCCTATCCAGCGTAAACCCGTTTCTTGCTTTTTTTATGGTGAGTACCCCATTTTGTACTCCTTTGCTTGAGTAATTTTTATTATAAAAGTGTGCGGCTAATTGTAACCCGTAGATTCCGTTGGGCAATGGCCCGTCGAAATAGATCAGTTCCGGTTCATATTTATCTATAAGCTCTTTGGTTCGACGATACCATGATTGCGCAAATTCTGGTTGTAATCGCATGATGCGGTCAGGAGTGCGTTTCCCATAGAGTCCTTCGAAGGCCGGATCCATATAGTCATAAGGTATCCCGGCATAAGGTCCGGAAGAATCTGCGTTGGAACCCTGATAGAACATGTGTTCGTGGCAATAATTGCTAAGGTGTGAGGATACTGCAAAATGTACGCCGACCTTTTGGCACGCTTTCTTCCAAGCACCGACAATATCCAGCTTAGGGCCCATGTTGACAGAATTCCAGGGTTGATAGCTGGAATCATATAAGTCGAAATTATCGTGGTGAACAGCCATTACACCAATAAATTTAGCCCCCACTTCCTTATAGAATATTGCTAATGAATCAGCATTGAACTTGTCAGCTTTCCACATTGGTATAAAGTCCTTATAACCGAACTTGGAAGGATGACCGTATGTCTTGAGGTGGTGCTGATAAGTTTTGAGTGCATGTGGCCTATAACCTAATATCGGATATTTGCGTAAGCTGGAATCCGGTTCTTGTTGCCAATACATCCATCGGCCGTAATGGCCGTTGTATCCCGGAACAGAATTTACTCCCCAGTGCATATAGATGCCGAATTTGGCGTCGCGAAACCACTTGGGACACTGATAGTGCGCTGCAATGGATTGTTCGGTGGGTTTAACAGGACCCGATGCGATATCGAAGTCAAAGGTTGCCGCACTGGGATTAATAAGGGCATCCTGCCCAAAATCTACTTGTTGCGCTTGTGCTGTGAGAGCATAGCAGAATAATGAAAACACCAATAATTTAATATTCATAACAGGAATGTTTATTTGGGATTAAGAACTATATAGAATTTTATGTCTCATTTCATTATTTATGAAAATAAATCTTTTGCGTTGAGGAATTTGCTCATAGGCAAAGGTAGCGAAAGGCTAAATAAGAAGTGTTTGAATCTGTATCTGCTTGTTTTGAAACAACAAAAAAGGATTACACTTGTGTTGAACTCTCTTTCAATGTTGTTAACAGGGGGAGGAGAAATAGAAAAGTGCAGAACTTTATAGATACACAAGAAAGCAGCTGCTTTCTATCGGGGGGATGAAACAAAAAACTTTGTTATTATAGTTGTATGCAATGAATACCGGTATCGGTGTGTCGGTTACCGGTATTCATTATGTATGCAATTACCTGCTTGCTATCTGTTTTTTTACTTGCGCATGTCCAAATATCTTTTCAGTGCTTCCAGATAATAGTAATCGGCGTAGTTGATGGGAGTATCAATTTCAGAACCATGTGGTAGTGAGCCTACGGAATGCATAAGGATAAATCCTTGATTTGTACTTTTCTCGGCAAGATACTCTTTGCCGGATAGGTTCTTGAGCAGGTTTTCGGCATATTTGTAATATTTCTGCCCATCGGGAGCAAAGGTGCTGAGTTCCAAAAAGGCGGAGGCTGTGACTGCTGCCGCAGAAGCGTCACGCGGTGTATCCTTCAGAGCAGGGGCATTATAATCCCAATAAGGAATGTTGTCATCAGTTTTCACTCGTTCCATAATCATGTTTGCTATATGTATGGCATGTTTTAAGAAGTCGGTATCCTGTGTCTCGCGATAGCAGGCAGTGTAGCCGTAGACTGCCCAGGCCTGTCCGCGTGACCATGATGACTCATGGTGTTTTCCTTGATGTGTGCCTTTGCTTTCTACTGTACCGTCGTTGTTATAACTTACTACATGGTAGCAAGTAAAGTCTGGCCGGAAATGGTGTTTCATTGTTGTTTTGGCATGTTTCACAGCTACGTCATAGTATTTGTTGCTTCCTGTAAGTTTGCTGGCGTTGAATAATAGGTCCAAGTTCATCATATTGTCAATGATGACAGGATAATTCCAGTGTCCGAAATTCCAGGAACGGATGCAACCTATCTGCGGATCAAAACGTTCACAAAGATTATCTGCGGTTTCCACCAATACAGCTTGAATGGTGTCATTGGGGGATAGACGCAGCGCATTGCCATAACTGCAATTCATCATAAAACCTATGTCATGGTTATCTTTATAGTGCCGGATTGGATTTAATAGATTGGTATATTTGATGGCTTGCGCTTTCAGCTTTTCATCGCCTGTCAATTCATATGTGTACCATAAACTACCGGGGAAGAAACCACTCGTCCAGTTATATATATTGCATAATCTTCTTTTTCCTATTTTCTGAACCGGTGTGTTAGGCCACAGGGAATCTTGAAAGATTTCAAGGTTCTGTTCCATTTGGCTGACTAAAAAGTCCACATCATATCCCGTCCAAATAGAACGAGGCATTAATGTGGAATCTGCGATTTCTGTTGCAGTAAGCTTCAACTGATGTGATGCTACATTAAGTGCATGCGTAGTCCAGTTCTCTTTGGGAGTCTCTTGACAGGCTGTAACAGCAAGCATTGCACCGATGATAAAAGGAAGTAGTCTCTTTTTCATGTGTGTAATTATTTCATTAATATTTTATACTCTGCAAAGATAACCTTATATAGCAGAGGCTTGCTGTAAGAATGTTGACGTATGTTCTAAGATTCAGTATTTTCTATTTAACTTTGTCAAAAGGGGTTTTAAACTTGTTTTGATGATGTCAATCAATCTGTTTGTGTACCCTTGGTTTGGTATATTCCGAAGGTAGACAGCCAAAATATTTTTTAAAGCTGGTGGCGAAATATGAGGCTGTGTTAAACCCTACTTTCGTACTGATTTCCGAGATTGTATAACGGCCTTCTTTTAATAATTTGCATGCGTGATTGAAACGTATTTTACGGATAAAATCATTGGTTGTTTCTCCGGTCAGGGCTTTTAATTTTAAATGCAAATTGGCACGACTCATACACATTTCGCTGGCAAACTCTTCCGTTGAGAAATTTACGTTATCGAGATGCTTTTCTACGGTGGCTATTGCTTTTTTAAGCAATTCTTCATCCAAAGGATTGAGAGCGATTTTTTCGGGTTCTATTTCCAATGAATTGGAATAGTGCTGAATGGTACGATACCTTGTACGGAGTATGTTTTTTATCTTCGTCTTTACCAATGTGAGTGAGAAAGGTTTAGGTATGTAATCATCTGCTCCCATTTGTAAGCCGTCTAACTGTTCCTTTAGGTCTGCTTTTGCAGATAGGATGATAATAGGAATGTGGCAAGTACGCAAATTCTGCTTAATGAGTTTACATAGTTGCAGGCCATCCATTACAGGCATCATGACGTCTGTCAATATCAAGCTGATCTCTTCTTCTTTTTTAAGGATTTCAAGTGCTTCTTCTCCGTTACCGGCTTCGAATATGAGGAACGAATTGCTTAGCTCCCTACTGAGATATTGAAGAATATCCGCGTTGTCTTCCACTATTAGGATTTTCTCTTTAGGCTGTATGGTGGTATTATCGGCATCAGGCTCTTTTTCTTCTGCTATAATTTCTTTTTCAGTATCTATGGCATACATGTCGCCGGTATTGGTGGAAAGGACATCCTCTTGTTGCCGGTCGGGATTGGCCTTTTGTAGCTCTTCTGGTGCAAAAGCGGATTCGTCCGTAGGCAAGTATATTGAAAATGTACTTCCTACGCCTTCTGAACTATCCAATTCGATACGGCCATGATATAATTCCACCAGACGCTGAACCAATGACAGCCCAATGCCTGTTCCGATGTGTTTGTTATCCACCTGATAAAATCTTTCAAAGATTTTCCCTTGTTTATCTGTGGGAATACCGCTGCCGGTGTCTTTAACCTGAAGCAGCAATGTATGATGAGGCGCTTTGAGAGTGACAGTTATGCTCTGGTTCTCATCGGTATATTTGAAAGCGTTTGAGAGTAGATTGTTGACAATCAATTCCAGATAATTGGGATCACAAAGTATTTCCTGATTTTCTATCTCTGAATAGAAATTATAGGATAACTTTTTGTGCTGTGCCAACCGTTCATAGGATAAGAAGTTTTTTTCTATCACTTGATGAATATTGCAATACCTTACTTGCAGGCTGAACACTCCTAACTCAGCCTTTCTATAATCCATCAACTGATTGACAAGATGCAATAAGCGGTTAGTGTTTCGTTGCATGTATTCCAATTGCTTATACATCCATCGGTCATTTACTTTATCCAGCATGTCTTGTAAGGGGGCAAGAATCAAAGTTAGCGGAGTGCGCAGCTCATGGGAGATATTGATGAAAAAGCGCAGTTTCATTTCATTTACTTCTTTTTGTCTCTCTTTATCTATCCGTTCCATTGCAATTTGTGCTTTCATGCTTTTCCGTATCCAGAAATAGCGAAGGACGAAAGCTATGGCTACAATAGCCGCAATAATGAATAAGAGAATGGCCCACCATGTTTTGTACCATACCGGGAGTATGTTGATTTCCAACTCAGTAGGGGTTTCATTCCATTTGCCGTCATTATTTGCCGCTTTTACAAGAAAGCGATAGGTGCCATGTGGCAAGTTGGAATAGGAAGCAATACGTTGTGTGTTTGAGTAATACCATTCTTTGTCATATCCATCAAGTTTGTATGCAAAAGTGTTGTGCTGGCCTGCTATATAGTTGGATACAACAAACTCCAAAGAAAACATCGACTGTTGTGCAGACAATGTAATGCTGTTGGTTTCACTAATGCTTTTCTTCAAAATGCCGGATTCATCATCAGGAGAAACAGTCTTGTTGAATAACCGTAATTGGGTGATAACAACCGATGGTATGTACGGATTGTCCGTTAATAGTTTCGGATCAAAGGAGGTTATGCCATTGATGCCGCCAAAATACATTTTCCCGTTTGCAGTACTGCAAAACGCTCCTGTGGTAAATTGGTTGTTTTGTAGCCCGTCATCATCTGTGAAGTTGCGGAATTTTTCTGTTTGAGGGTAAAAACAGGCTAATCCTTTATCCGTACTTATCCATAGTTTTCCGTAAGCATCTTCCAAAATGCCATGTACGGCATTGTTGGGCAAGCCATGAGCGGTGGTATATTGTTTGATTTCATTTTTGGCTTCATCAAAACGGAAAATGCCACTGCGGGTACCAATCCAGAAAATGCCGTCTGCCGTTTCATACAAACAATTAATGGCCTTTTGGTTGACGGAGGACTCTTCTGGCAGAATCTGGCAACTTTGCAGTTCTCCTTTGTTTTCCTTATAGCTGAAAAGACCTTGTTCACTGATTATCCAAAGCCGGTGTTTTTTGTCTCGAAACAGATTGAGAATACGGTCATGCAAAAAAGCGCGTCCGTCTGCTTGCTTTTTGACGAGAGAGAAAGTATTGTTCTGGGGATTGAAACGAATAAGGTTGCTCAGGCCGTTCATCCAAAACTCACCGTCATTGGTAGGCTCTATGGCGTAAATATTCTTAAGGTTATCCGACTTGATTGTTTCTATTTTTCCTGTATTACGATGTAAAATGCTTAACCCGCCTGTATGTGTGCCTATGTAGATTAGATTGTTTGTCTCATCCACGTAGATGGACTTTACGTCGTTTGAAGCTAAACCGTTGTTTCGGGTGTAACAAATCATGGTCTGGTCATTTGGGTTATAGCAATTCATGCCTCCTCCGTTAGTACCTATCCAAAGGAGGTTGTCGGAGCTTTCCCGGATGCTATTAATGATGTTGCTGCTTAATGAATGGGGCTTGATAGTGGATTGCAAGTTTTGGAAACGGTTTTTAAGAGGATGATAGTAGCTTAATCCTCCATAATAGGTTCCCAACCACATGCCTCCTTGTGAATCCTTGAAAATGTCGCGCACTGAGAACTGTGTGGAATTGCCACCTCCTTGAGAGTCGTTATTGTATGTTTCAAATCTATCTTCTTTCTCATTGTAGATATTCAATGAGTTGATAGTGCCTACCCACAGTCTGTTTTGCGTGTCGAAAGCAAGTGAACGGACGTAGTTGGAGTTCAGACAGCCTTTTTTATTGGGAGAATGGGTGTAGTTGACCGCCTCTCCTGTCTTAGGATTGTATCGATACAAGCCATATCCTTCAGTTGCAATCCAAAGGGCGGTAGATGACTGTTGCAGGATAGCAAGTATGTTTTTGCCGTTCAGTTTGTCTGCCATAACCCGTTTTACTGTCTTTTGAGAGACAGAAAAGTCGTAGACTCCCTCGAAACTGCCGATGTAGATGTGGTCTCCCTGTCTGCTGATGGCGGTAGGAACAATCTCTTGTAAGTCACCGATTGGCATTATATCCGAGAAGCTTCGCGTTTCAATATTAAATATCAATAGCTTTTGCCGATTGATATATAGAAGAAGCTGTTTCTCGTCTAATTCTACGATACCATTAATGAATTGCTTTTTGCTATTATTGGGATAGGCAAAGTTTTCAAACCAGTTTTTGTCCGCATTATAGAGGGAGAGGCCTTCTTCAGTACCTATCCATATTTGTCCGGATTTGTCTGTTATGCAGGTTCTGACAACATCATTTGCTATGCTGTGCCGATTTTGTTCATCGTGTTGATAGACCGTAAATCCATAACCGTCATACTTATTCAACCCGTTTTGGGTAGCGAACCACATATTGCCGCGCTTGTCTTGCGTAATGTCGAATACGGTAGCTTGTGATAAACCTTGGTTGAGGCCGATATGGACGAAATGAGCAGATACTTCAACTTGTGAATGAAGTGGAAGCAAAAAAATGCAAGATAGTATGAGACACGTTAATAGCTTTGCCATATTTGATAGAATCAAAAAAAGGTTATGTGACAAAGATACACAATAAATTTTCATTTTTATTGCAATTATAAAATGAAAATTTATTGTGTATCTTTTTGTTAACTACTTGCTCCTATGAGTTATTCAGAAAGAGCAGTAGTCCGGTTCCTTGAACAGTAGTTCTTCTTGCTTTTATATGACTTATGCGTCAGTTGCCTTTAAAAATGGTAAGGACGGGGCGGATGGCATATTGAGAACCTGCTGTAATAGTCAGTGTATTCGTTTTGACAGATTTTATTTCATTATCGCTACATACAGTCGCTACAATGGCAAGCGAGTTTGTTGTAGTTATATAGCTGGACAGTATATAAGTAACTGGGGAGGGAGCACTACTTCTGCCACAATCAATAAGATAGGATTTATCTGTTTCATTTGCAGCAACAACAACATCATAAGCCTTTTTAAAAGAACTATTTACACTAGACACTTCTTCTTTCTCTAATCCAAACAACATGGCACAAACATCTTTTATCTGAGTACCGGAAGGGATATACCACGAACTTAAATTGGAGGGGAAATTAACAGAATTTGTCTCCAGCCATTCTGAGTATTTTGTAAATAGTGGAGATGAAGTAGCAAGAGTATTTACAGTTTGAACCATGGCTGCTGAATAATCAAAACCACTATAATCATTGGGAGCAAAAGGAATGTCACCTATCAAATCAAAAGTAGGAAGAATGTCATCTGCTACCAATTTATTGCGTGTAATACTTGTTAGCGCCATTGCATAACCATATATTGTTTTGCCGCTATGTGTATCTCCATAGTTACTTGTATCTGTTTTTCCACCTGTGGCAAAAACAATACCAATAGCACTCTCCTGATTGTATGTGTTTGAGAAAGTCCCGTCTTTATTCACAAACTGTCCCACTTTCGGAGCATTCGGGTCTTCTGTACTTCCGTCAATATCTACATCTATTTTTACTTCCTCTTCTGTCGAGAAATTGGCTTCCGCATCATTCTCTACATTTTTGTCCAAAGAGATTTGGCCTCCTTTAATGGTTTTTGTTTCTGTGCTGTCATCCTGCTTGGTAATTTCCATTGTGATGTCTTGTTCCAGTTTTGCTTGATCGGCTGAAGCAAAAATGAAAGTGGAGAACCAAGTCTTGTTTGTTCCATCAGGAGTCAATCCTGTGGCGTTAACTGCTTTAGTAGTAGTAGCGACACCGGTAGCGATATTGTAACCGCTTGGAGTATTATACTTCACTCCCAAAGCTTTGCAGTCATTAATATAATCTGATTTATCTTTCAGAATCACTTTGGTAAACGGACGCTTCAGCGTAACGCTTAATGCAGTAGTAGTACCGTTTTTATCCACAACCCCACAGAAAGCATCGGTAGAAGCATTGTTGAACAAGCCACCGTCAGTTACTTTAAAGTCAATAGCCTTCAAGTTTTGGGTATCGTAATACTTATCTGCGTATGTATTGGCCTCTTTTCCGGCAGGCGTACTGCTGTCAATATAATCAGCCCACAACAAGCACTGGTAATTGACTTTGGAGTCCACTTGAAAACTGAATGAAAGCTTTCCTTCACCAGTAGCTTCAGTACCTAATTTCTCAATGCGTGTAATCAATGTACCATCACTTGCTTTATCCCAAACTTCAAGGATACAACGCAACTGATGATCGGCTTCGGCACCGGGTAATGCGCGCGTCTGAGCGTCGTTTTCCGGCAATTGGGTAAATACGTTTACGGTCTCTACTTCTCCACTTTGGTCAGAGAAGATTTCTTCTTGGCTGCAAGAGGCGAATAACCCGATGCAAAATGCCATAGCGATGTTAAAGAAATTCTTTTTCATAATTTTAGAATTTTTAGTATGTAAATATCTGTTATTTATTGCTTTCTACTTCTATCTCATCATTGATGTTATCATCATAATCTGGATCAAAGCCCACTCCTCCGGATGGGTCGGCAGTGAGGAAGTTGGAATGAATAATTTGGTTCTGGTTTGCCTTACATTCCAACAGCAGATAAGTGAGGGCAATGACTTTGCCTTTGGCATCTGCCACCTCTACGGCAATCGGGATGTCTGCATTGCCATCAGGTACGAATACGTAGTCCAAGCCTACACGCAAATTCTCCGTTTCAGCTGTGGGAACCGGAATGGTCTGGTTGTAAGAGATATATCGTAATGCATTTTTTGCTATTCCGTCCAATGCGTTCCAACCGGTAGAAAAGAGGTTGGTGTAACGTACCGTAAGGGTGAATTTGTTGCCTGTAATATCGCCGGAGGCTATGTTTTTAAGGAATTTCTTTACGTCATCGGCTATCAGCTCGTAACGGGCTACGGGACGTTCCATTTCGATAGATACGGGTATCTCCACGTCCCATTGGTCGCGGTAACTGCCTAATGGTAACGGTTGGCTGGCATAAAAGACATCTTTGTATTCAGCATTTCCCCAATAAGCCTTGGTGTTGATGGCAGGTACAAGAGTAGAGGTATCGTAGTACAAATCATCATCGTTGTCCGCCTTCACATAGTCTGCCCATACAACCAATTGGTAATCGCGGGCATGTAGCTGCATACTGAGATTAGCGGTGAACTCTTCGTCATCAGTCGGCTCCTTATATATTATGTGACGGGAAGCAAGTTGCCTATCCAGATAGGCATCCACAATAAATCTGTGTCGATAGTCGGCAGCTCCCGTATAATCCACTGTCTCTGTTATACCATGTGCAAACTTCAGGTTGAGTGTCAGATCCACGTTTACATTTACCACCGTAGGATCTATTCCCAACTCACCGTCTTTAGTGAGCGTTGGATACTCGTATAGGCAGGCCGTGGTGAAAAAAGGAAGCAGCGCAAGGCATAGCAGGCGATAAAAGATGGAGATGGTGTATATTTCTTGTTTCATGATTTTTCTGGTTGTTAGAATCGGTAAACTAATGAAAGACCTACGCGGGTGATGCCCCAGTAGTGCTTGATACGGGTGTCTAGTTTTGCTCCGTTTTCTATATTATAAAAGCTATTGTACTTCATATTGGCATAACCGGCTCCAATATTGAATTCAGCTCCCCAGTGAGCAGACAAGGGGAGTTTATAGCCATAGCTGATGCCGACGCCCGCTAATGGACGCTTCTCTGTCTGGTAGCGGTTGTTTTCCCATTTCATATTGAACCAGGCAATATGGGCATGTATGCCGAAGAAATGTCCGTCACCTACGGAATTCAACCACCAACGGCCTTCCGGTTGGAAAGCGATAGCCCGGAGAGCATGCTCGCGTTCAATGTCGCTGATACTCCACATTACAGGAAAGTCGAGGGAAATATGCTTATGAAGCTGTACCTCCAAGGCTATATTGGGTACCACGACAGCCAGAAAAGGAACATTGGCTTTCAAGGCAATGTAGCGGTTGGTTGCTTTAGAGGCCGACTTTGTGTTCTTTTTATTTGTATTCTTTTTATTTGTGCTATTGGGGCGTTTGTTCTTGTTTTTTGCCACAGCTTTTGTTGGTTTGGGCGAAACCTTCGTCGTATTGTTTTTTTTCGTCTGTTTTACGGCAGTTTGGGCAGGCGCCTTTTTCTGTGGACCAGCTTTAGCTTTTTCAACCACCGGTTTATATACGGTATTTTCGGGGCGTGCGGATGTTTGTATCCTTGGTTTCCCTTTTTTAGGATTCTGAGGATTTTCTTTTTTTTGTTGTACTTCTTTTATGCTTTGTGTGGGGGCATTGACCGGATGTGGCTTTTCGGCACAAGCCTCACCAATGCATAACAGTACAGCCAGTCCTAATAATATGTATGATTTCCTGTTCATATTTCTTTGTGTCTTATTTGTTAAATTTCCAGTTCGGGAAGTTTGTCCGATAGGGTAGTCTCATAGCCGTCTTCGCGTACAACGGTGACTTCTCCGCCTTGGTAGCTCACGCTTGCGTCATAATCGCTACGGGTGGATTTCACAACGAAAGAGGGCTCGCCTTCAGCGGATACGTTCATTTTGATATTCCAACTGGCTATCTTGATGCTGCCATCTTTCATGATTTGTGGCTGAGGGAATTTTTGGTTCTCATTCTTTGGTTTGGCATGTGTGCTGATGATGGCTGCAAAACGGTATTTCCGTTGTTTGTCCGAACTGGCTTTGAAATGCCAATGATTGGGATACTTTTTGAATTTCCCTTTATTGTCGGCCTGTAACCAGTTGACTGGCGGAACAAAAAACTGGTCGGTAGTCTCTGTTTTCAATTCTCCGCTTGAGAAGAGATAAGCATCGGATATGCCGTACTTGTTGGTGGCTTGTATATGTACATGGTTCTTTCCCTTAGTGACAGTCATTGGATTGATGACCGTATGCAGCAGGTAATCCCAAGTGACGGGTTCGTCAGCTTCCAATTCGTCATAGACAAAACTAAGTCCTGTTTTGCCCAGAGCCACGATATGGCGGCGGAACGTTTTTACATGATTTGTGTCCCACCCGTTCTCGGGCGTATATTCCAGGTTGATCTCTTTGGCCCGTTGTAACCATAACGGAGAGATGACTTTGCCATAAGCATTGGAGGCATCCCCTAAGACATAGCCAATCTTTTCTCCTACATAATACCGGGGAATCCAGCCGTATCCTTCCGTACCGATTCGCTGTCCCATACCGTTCACCAAAATAGTGTTGTGAGCGCGGGTAGCGCGTTCGCAGAACAGGCTGTGTTTATCGACAAATGCAGTGTGGTGTCCACTACTGTAAAAGAGTGACAAACCTCCATAGAAAGTGTTGAATGCATTCTGGTTAGCAAGAGCGTGTGATGTAGAACCATACGGGCTGCTGCGAAAACTAAGCATGGCACTGCGAGCTGTACGGTCCCAATTAGTAATGAAAGAGGCAAGACCTGTCTGTGGAAGTACATAGCCCATAGGCAATCCCGTCAATCCTTCGCCTTCAGGCAGAGGAAGGTTGCATTGCAGTCGAAACCATGCTAAGTTACCGGGTTTTGCCAAAAAAGATTTCTTGAGGCAGTGCGGCTCAACTTTTAGTGTACGTCTTACAAAATCGGCTGCGTAAGTATTTCCAGTCAGGCGCGCCAGGGCATCCAATTGGCCAATGCGTACGCTGCCAGGGCGCAATACGTTCTGATGTGAACTTCCATTACCTCCCGATTTAGAGAAGGTAGGCTGCTGAAATATGGTGTAATAGATGCTGGCTTGATACCAGGGGTCTTTGAAAAAATTAAATCCAGTCAGGCGGCTATACAGGTAGGGAACCTCAATCAGCGTACGTGTATTTACCATGAAATAAGAGTCTCCATTATGCCAGCCGCCATCTTGGTTCAGTCCGGGAAAACGCGCCAACCAAATATTATAGCAATAGTCTATCCAAGTGTCGGCCTCAGGTAAATCGCCGTAAACACTGAATGCCGCCATCGTAAAAATGCGAAGTGTTACTTGCCATACGTGATTGTCGGCAATGTGATTCTCTAAACGATTATTGAAGCCTTTATAAAAGCTGTTCCCGCTTTTCTTGATTTGTTGCAATAATTTCTGCTTTTGTCCATCAGTAAGCAGGTTATGAAAGGAGTCATAAGCCATGGAGCAAAGCGAAAGTATGGTTGCTGCATTGAAACTGCCTTTTACGTTAGCGGATTTGTCCCATTCTATGATTTCGAATATGCGCTTAAGGGCTTCGGTACTGAAACGTTTATCTTTTGTTAGAAGATAGCTGCATATCAGCATTTCGACGTTGGTTTCTTCTTTACCGATGACGCGACGGCTTTCACGTAAAAGTAAAACTTCACGTTGCTTTTTATTTGTTAATCCGTCGGCGAGCTGAGAGTTGATATCATTGGCCGATTGCATAGGTTCTTTTAATACCTTTTCCGCATATTCTGTATACCACTGATATTCTACTTTGCTTTGGCTGCTTTTTCTAAAGTTATCCCACTCATCGGCAGCTACCCAGACACGTGGATGTGTTTGAGGCAAACAAGACAGTACTTTTTTGAGAGACGGCGGACAGAATTTCTCTGGGTTGGCTTCAACAGTGAATTGCTGAACACTTGCCCATTCTGTTTTGCCATTAATAATGTATCCATACTGCCAGTACCATAAACCTGGAGTAAGATCTTCTTCCGGATTGAAGAAAGGCCATCGAGTCTCTACTAGAACTGTCCCTTTCTTAAAAGCAGGATCTGTAGAATATCGCAGGCTATATCTAAGCTTAGTTTTGTCCTTAATATTATTATCCTTTAGTGGCCATTGAAAAGAGACACACCGATCAGAGACCATAGATTTGTTTAAAGGAAAAGGGGTGGCACGCATCTCGTGCATCAGTGTCTTTTCGGTTAGTCTGATGGTTGCTTGCTCTTGTGCCTGTATGGAGATACTTATGGCAATGAAAAGAGTCAATGTCAAAAAATGTAAGGTCTTATTCATATCTATTGTTTTTCAAAGTTTTCTGTCAGCAAAGCTATTGATTTTGGGGCATAAGAAGATTCTGTGCTGTATCATCTTTGTTTAATATCGGTGAATTAGATTCTAATTTTGTATCAAGTTATTTCATTCCTGTATAGAGCATGCTTATAGCTATTTATTTGAAAATAAGCTAGATATGCTATTTCGGAATATAAAGTAACATTTCTCTTTAATAACCGGGGTTATTCAGATTGTTTAGCTTGTAGTTAATCTGCAATTCATCTTCCGGTATAGGTAGTAATTCATGCTTGCCTTTTTGAAAGTTTTTCCCGGCCGGATAATTGGTTTGTGTAGCATTATTGATTGACGTATTGATGTTGTTGCTAAAGAGAACTAATGCTTCTTTTATGATTCCCCAGCGGATAAGGTCGTACTTCCGTTGCCCTTCAAAAGCCAATTCGAATCCCCGTTCCCAATAAAGTGCGGTACGGAACCTACCGGCTTCATCCTTGTCGTTTATAAAATCCAGATTGTACACCTTGGGTGCTTTTAGCAGGGTGGTATAGTTGGAGGAAGTAATTTCTGTGGCTCCGGCGCGTCTTCGTACACTGTTGAGTAAGCCCCATGCAGTTGGGGTATCACCCAGTTCATTATAGGCTTCAGCAGCCATGAGAACCACGTCTGCATAGCGTAGCAAGCAGAAATTCACGTTCGTCAGATTAGGGTCTTCATAGCCTATCGGCATCCATTCCCGACGCCATTTTCCCGGATACCAATCGCGAGCGTTTTTATTTTCAACTTTGACATGGTTGTAAGTTTCTGGATCCCATACATATTTATAGGTACATATCATAATGTCCCTTCGAGTATCCTTCTCTTCAAAGAAATCTTTCCATTCGGGAACTACGCGGAAAGTGGCATTGGCACGTCCCATAAATTGGCTTGCTTCCAAAGGCGAAATGCCGGGTGCTGCTACTAAAGGACCATTGTTACTGCCCCAATATCCTTTATTGGTTGGTATAAGGAAAGCTATTTCAAATAAACTTTCTTCTGAATTAAGTATTCCTGCTGAGAAGTCTTTAAATAAGTTCGGATAACCTGCTGCATAGAATCTGTGGTAGCCATTCTCTTGGAATGCTTCCCATTCATTTATTACGGCTTTGAAATATTTTTGTCGAGTTTCTTCATCAGGACGAGTCATTTTACCATCCGGTTTCAGGCTATATCCGGCTCTTGTCAGCAGCGTACGCATAAGTAATGCCCTTGCAGCCCCTTGAGTAGCCCGTTCTGGTGACGAGGAGGCGTCTGCCCAGGGAAGATGCTTTTTTGCAAAAGCCAGATCGTCTATAATCTGTTCATAAATACTTTCCCGATCAGTTCGTGGTAGGTAAGTATCTTCATAATTATCGGAATAATTTGTTTTGAAAGGTACATCTCCCCAATAACGAACTAAATCTAAGGCAGCTTGTGCTCGCAGGAATTTGACTTCAGCTACAAGTTCTTTTAGCTCATCGCTGCTTTGATAATTTTTCATGCTTTCAATTCCACTAATGGTATAGTTGGCACGATTGATACTTTCATATTTTCCTTTCCATACAGCATTTATCCATGTATTGGACGGTTTTACATTATAATGTGTTATGTCTCGCCGACCATTATCACTTCCTGTTCCTGAAGTGTAATAAGTGTCGTCCGAGCAAGGAATTGCCATGCCGTCCTTATCGCCATAAATGGTGGATAGCACATGATAAACGCCTTTCGTAGCCAGTTGAGCATTGGAAATATTTACAAAAAAGTCCTTTCTTTGGTAGTAAGAATCCGGAGCCTCGGTTAATGTATCTTCGCATGAATTACATACGCTCCATATGCTTATTAAAAATAATATTTTGAATTTCATAATCAATTGTATTAAAAGGTTATATTGAGTCCGAACACGAACGACCGGCTGCGAGGATAGGCTCCGAAATCCACGCCGGGAGTCAAGCTGTTTCCTTTGGTGGAGACTTCCGGATCGAAGCCGGTATATGGGGTCCACACAAACAGGTTGTTTCCTGTAACATAGAGGCGCAGGTTTTCTATTCCGGTCTTGCGCAATTTTTGCTTGGAGAAAGAGTAGCCGATACTAACATTGCTCAATCGGAGGTATGAAGCGTCTTCTATTGCCCATGAATGAATATAAGTATCTCCCTGTTCCAAATCATGAATGCTTGCTACTGTTTTTCCTGCATTAAGTTCGGCAAGCTGTGTGGGGTCGGTTATTGTTTCTCCCATTGAATCAATTGTTAGCCAGCGTCTGGAACTGTTGGCTAAGTTCAGTATATTGGAATTGAGCTTTCCGGCTTGCGTACTGGTCAGTTTGGTGGCATTCAATACCTCGCCGCCATAACTGAACGTGAAAAAGAGACTCATGTCCCATCGTTTATATTTGAAAGTATTGTTCAGACCACCATAGAAAGCGGGTGTTGAGTTTCCGATGACTGTTTTGTCGTTCTCATCAATAATGTCGTTACCGTCGGTGTTCTCAAATTTCCACATGCCCGGTTGCACTTTGTCGCGATCACCCATATATGGTATACCTTCCTTTAATGTATAAGTTTTGGTGGTGGCGTCGTAGTTAAAATCGTCCACTTGATAAAGGCCAATAGTGCGGTAGCCATAGAATTGGCCAATGGATTTGTTCACTTCGATTTTGTGTGTTTTCTGGTTGTAACCAAACTTAGCCTCTTCAAGGAAATATTGTTCCCCTGAGAGAGCCTTGATCTTATTTTGATTGTGTGAGATGTTGAAATTGGTAGTCCACGAAAAGTTCCTTTTCTGAATATTGACAGAACTTATGCTAAGGTCAATACCTATGTTACTTGTTTTTCCAACATTACGTAGCATATTTGTAAAGCCTGACGAAGTGGGTATGCGCGAGTTCAATAGTAAGTTCGAACTATTGTTTATATAAAATTCAGGTGAAAAAATCAGCCGTTGTTCCATGAGTCCTATATCTATACCAATATTGAGTGTTGTGTTTGATTCCCATTTTAGATTTCTGCTTGCAATGGATGATGGGGCATAACCTGTTGAAACATTATCTCCGTTGGGGTAATTTATGGAACTGAGTAGGTCCAGAGAACGGTAGCTGGGTACTCGGTTATTCCCCGCCATTCCGTAACCTATACGTAGTTTTAAATCGGAGAAAATGTGTAGCCTTTTGATAAATTCTTCTTCTCCTATGCGCCAGGCTGCTGATATGGATGGAAAGAATCCCCATTTGTTATTTGCACTGAATTTGGAAGAACCATCTGTACGTATGGTAGCAGTCAGCAAATATTTTTCACCGAAATTGTAATTGGCACGTCCAAAAAAAGAGATTAATTTATCGTCAAAATTCACTCCGGAATGTATGGACGATGGCGTTCCTAAGTTCATATCATCTAGTCCGATATCATTATTAGGGAAGTCTTTGGCAGAAGAGCGCACGTATTTTGACCAATTAGAAACCCATTCCTGTCCTACCATGAAAGTGAGTTTTTGTTTTTTGGTTTTATAATCATAGGTTAGTACGTTGGAGGTTTGGAAGTTTCCACTTTCGTTATATTGAATACTACCATTTATACTTGAGCGCTTTCCATTGATAGAGTTTTTTCCGTAGAATATATCTTGCCGTATATTGTTGTAGCGCACGCCCATGGAATTCCGAAAGCTGAACCGTTTGCTGAATTTAAAAGTAAAACCACCGTTTATCTGCAAGATGCGCTGCAACTTATCTTTTGTTTCTTCCGCAGCAGAGACAAGAGGGCTTTGCATAGGATTTGACTGGTCATCTTCCAGTAAAGGATCTTCTCCAACGAGCAGGTCGCTGTCATTACCATATATTCCGACAGTCGGGCGATATTGAAGGATATGCTCCATTTTGTTGAAGCGTGTATTGTCTTCAGATGTTCCCATGCCATATACTTTCATCTGTGTATAGTTGAAGCGTGCATTCGCTTGGAAACGTTTTGAGGCATTATGGGTAAGGCTAAGTGATACATTGTGTTTATCAGTACCACTGTATACCATAGCTCCTAATTCTTTGAAATAGCTATACGAAAAGTTGTATTTTAACTCTTTTCCTCCACCGGAGAGATTAACACGATAATTTTGAGACGTTGTTACGCGTCCCAAAGTTTCCTCTTGCCAATCAATTCCTTCTCTATTTCCATAATTCTCTTCGATTTCAGCAAATGAGCCATAGCGTGACTGGAAAGCTTTCACGCCGGTCTCGCCATTGAAAGCTAAGCTACGTTCATAGTCCAACAGAATGAACTCTTGGGTAGAAAGTACCGGTAACTTTCGGGCAATCCTTTTCACGCCGATAAAACTGTCAAAACGGACTTGCATTTTACTTCCGTCTTTACTGCCTTTTTTGGTAGTGATTACAATTACTCCGTTGGCGCCACGTGCACCGTAGATGGCAGTAGAAGAGGCATCCTTTAAGATGTCGATGGATTCTATTTCTCCTGGATCGAGTGTGTTCATCCCGTCTTCGCTCGGAAAGCCGTCAATGATGTAAAGTGGTTCGTTGCTTTGGGTTATGGAGATTCCGCCACGTACACGTATAGAGACGGACGCGCCGGGTTCTCCTTCGCTTTGCATTACTTGCACGCCCGCTACTCGGCCAGCCAATGCTTGGGTGACATCAGAAGTTGGGGTTTGCATCAGATCTTCTTGTTTGACGGATACTACGGAGCCTGTCAAATCACTTCGTTTAGAGCTACCGTAGCCGGTAACGACCACTTCATCCAATACCAAATTGTCGGGATGCAAAGTTATGTTGATTTGTTTTTGTCCTTTTACAGCAACCTCTTGCGCTCTCATTCCTATATATGAAAAAATAAGTATATCCTTTGTAGGGTTATTTATTTTCAAAGAGTACTGTCCATCAATATTGGTAATGGTACCTATGCCGGCACTTCCTTTAACAGTAATGTTGGCACCTATAACTTCCAAACCTTCATTATCAATTACTTTTCCGGTAACGGTGAAGCTCTGTGCGTGAACCCCAAGAACTGTGGATAGGTAGATGATTAGTAGAAAAATCTTTCGCATGTTTTTCATATTGAATTTAATAGAATTATTATAAACAATTTCTTTTTGCTAAAATAGGTATTTTCCTATAACCTCCCTTTCTCGTCTGTTGTAGACTATTTGAGGGAAGTTGATTTGGATTTAAATCTTGTAAAAACCCGTTTCATTTTTGTATAAACGACAATTCTTGAAAGAAATAATAGCGCTTGCGAGCATTCTTGAATGGAATACTCTCTTGGTGTTTTTGGGGTGAGCTGATTGGATTTTTATTCTGATGACCTTTCTCTTGTATGGTTGAATATGATAACTCTGTTTTTAATTATAATGTAGGAAATCATTTGATGGTGAAAAGTCTGTGGAATTCAATTATTAGCGAAAAGCTATGAAAGCGTAGATTTATTTATTCGACACTCCGCAACTAAAAAGAGGATAAGTGATTGATTTACCAATCATTTACCCTCTTTTTAGTTGCGGAGGCCTGACCTTATATGTAAACTATCATTGTTCGGCATGCCTGAATATCAATCATATACGCTTCCGGATTCAGTTGTTTTTATAAGTTGTTTGTCCGAAATTTGTCCGAGGATAATGCTTCTAAATTGCTGATTTACTGTAATTGGTCTATCGCATTTTCTATATTTTCCAATTTGTTCAGTAAAACGGATTCCAAATTGGAAATGGCGGCGGTTTGCATGAAAGCACCTAAAAGTTCGGGGTGATTCTCCGCATAGGATTCGCCCAATTTTTTGTTGATAATGTTAATTGCAGATGTCATATAGAAGGTGGTTTCATCTAAAGATTGCTGCTGAAGTTCTGAATAGAATTTCTTTTCCATGATTTATATTTTTAAATTAATAGTGTCCTTTTATCTTTTACGTTCACTCCATAGCTTTGCATAAAAAAGAAGTTATGGATAATACTGATCGATTAGTAATAAATAGTGTATTGATAGGGGTAAATATAATGTGTCTCATTATTAACATAGTGTGCTTGATTAAAAATCTATCTTAGGACAACCCAAATATTGATTATAGCACATACTACGAGTTCGTTCCTGAGTTATTGATTAATTGAAGTGTCCGAAATTTGTCCAAGAAAATAATCTATAATTATTTCAATTTCTTTATTTTACACAGACAGTTAATATCAAATTTTACTTTATCGGCTAATAATTTCAGCTTCTCCAAATCAACTTCAACACCATGATCTAAACCACCTTTTACATTGTGGTCTAAAAAATAATTTAAGTTATCCATTGAATTTTCCAATGAACTTCTGACTTCGTCTAGATAATCCCCGTCAATACGAACTTCCATAATACTTCATTTTTAGTTAATATTTCATTATTTATTAATTAATATTTGAATCGTTCTTTCTTTCTCAGTTATCACTCTTTCTTTTTCTTCCAAAAGGGCATTGAGATGTTCTATCTCTTTCTGACATTCACTTAAAGTTATATCTCCTGATACCTTGTTTCCATTACCTTTGACTTGATGGCCTATATTAATTCCAGAAGAGTTTATATCTCTATCAAAAAAGAAATCTATTGGTACCTTGAAAAAATCAGCCAGTGCTTCTACATAAGTAACCTTAGGCGCATGAACTCCATTTATAATATCATCAAGTCCTTTCTTAGATATACCTATATGAGTAAATAGGTTTACTTTAGTAATCCCTCTTTCTTCAAGCAATTTGTTTATTTTTAGGCCGTTAAACATGTTTTGTTGTTTAGATGAAGTATAAATAAGTATTCGTTATTGTAAATATGGATTAGAAAACTTGTCTAATAGAATAGTTTTCTACACCTTTGCAGTATAAATATAGCACTAATAATTGTACCAAACATGAAAAAAGAGCAAAATATGAAAGAAATGGTACTTAGAGACCATTACAATGCACTGACCGAAAAACAAAAGACTGACCTTAGAGAAAAGGTACTTTCCGAAAGCGGTATGTCTTATACTACTTTTTATTATAAGCTCCGACACAATGCGTTTAAACCGCTGGAAGCAGCTTTGATAAATGATATTATTAACTTAATAAATAAATAATTATGGAGCAGAAACTTATTACCGCCCAAGAGGCAAACGAAAAGGCTAAGGCTTTCTCGGACATGGAGTGTATATGTGAACAAATTGAACGTGCGGCAGAGAAAGGCTATTTCAGAACCTATTTAGGAGCCATTACTCCACAAGACAAGGTGATACTTGAGGCACTTGGTTATATCGTGAAGGAAATTGATGATTTTAAATTTCCTGTAGTTGTCTCATGGGAATAATGGATGGAGACTATAACCAATATCGAATTTTATAACACTCCCGAAGGAGATGTGATGATGAAAGAATTTGGGCAGCCGGCGGTTGTACTTAAAGATTCTGATAGGCCGACCATTGAGTACATGCTTGCAATCATCAGAGATCGTTATCCCAAAGCGCATGCCCGGTTGATGAAGATTTATTCGGCCAGTACGATGAATAGGTGGCACTATGAGTTCCGAGTAGTCCATCGTTTCATACGCTGTAACTTCGGAGAATATGATCAGTATAACCTTGATATCAATAAAGATGGTCAATTTGTATTTGAGGAAGTAAAATGTCCGCTGCGAGGGGAATGTGAACATGAAGGCGTGATTTGCCGACCTGAACTTGACATCCGGCTTACTGAGCGCGAAATGGATGTGTTTCGTTTGATTGCATCTAACTATCAAACGGATGATATTGCTGCAGAACTGCATATTTCTCCCTGTACGGTAAATCGCCACCGGGAAAATATAAAGGCGAAAATTAGGGTTCGCAATGTAGGTGAGATGATTTCTTACTGGCATCAGAACCAGATGAAATAAGCTCGTCGTGAGGCGCGCCATGTGTGATTTGTCATGATAACATTAGTATTTGGTATTTAGACATGAATAGGTTTGGCGGTCTGTGAAGATAGCCGGCCAAAATCCCGTACTACGTCCGAATGGTAGCGGACAATATGTGATATATGGGCGCAACTGGGGTTCGATTCCCCTATACGGGACTATTTATTCATAATTAAAACAGAAGAATATGACAACAGGACAATTAAACAGAGGTTATGCCTCAATCTCTACTCCGGACGGAAAATTTAGAATATGGTTGAACAGACCAACTGCTTCCGGAAAGATAATCTGTTCTTGCGGATTTGCATTGAAACAGAAACTGCCATTTGTTGATGCAATTAGTGCATTAGGTTATGTGCAGGCGGATGAAGTTCGGCAGATAGACCAGGATTACAGTACATTGATTCTATATTGTGTTCAATCTTCTAACGGGGTATTTGAACGATTAATTGAAGATATTCCGGAACTGATGGAACAATATCTTATTAGCCATGAAGACTGAAAATTATGAGTGGGATATTGAACTTGTAGAAGCGATGAAATCAGAAATGGTAAATAAAAAACTCCCCTTGCATATACAGACCGGAATTACATTCAGAGCAGAGTGCGGTAATCTAATGATGCCTGTGCAGATTGATTATCCGGATGATTTCGATTTGAATACAGTTCTCTGTGGTGTGATAAACAAAACTTATAACTTAAAATAGATAGCCATGAACTATTTTATTGATAATATCAAAACTTATTCTAACGTCAACAAGAAAGGACGTGCGCTGCAAATATTCGTACAGCAGTTTGATCGACATCTGATAGCTAACGAATGTTCGTTGGATGTACTGAAGTGTGACATCGAGCATCAGATAAAAATAATGAATGAAAAATACCCTCGGAGCCGCCCTGTCCGACTTGATGTATTTGACAACGGAAAAGATGGGCAATGGACCATTCTTGTAGAGAATGATAGCGACAGCATTGTCTGCATTATATCTTATGAAAAGGTGCTAGGTTATTATGCTTTAGCTGACAAGATTGATGAATTTACAAAAATAGGCTGAGCCATGAAAATACATTATTTCTACAAAAGAGATTATCGTCAAGGTTTCTATGATCTTACGATTGTAGCCTGGCTGGCAGAAAAAACAATATCTAAGCAAGGAGATGAAAGATTAAGTTTTAAAGAATTGGAGCGCCTTGACATTTTTATTTCTAAAGATGTAGATTTTCAAAGCCATAGAATTAGCCATGAATTTGGAAAGAATAGCTGCACAGGACATTCTGCTCATACCCGTAAGAAACTGGTAGAGGATATGGGGAAATGGGGATTTAAACCTATTGACAGGCGAAACTATGAAAGATTCCGGAAAGTAGCCCTCGCGCTTTACTATAAACAGTCTTTAATTGATTTTTCTGATTTCAAAGGGAAACAGACATATACTATCCGTACAATAATCGGAGATTGACGTATGACAACAATTTAGATATGAGCATAAAGATTGATAAAAACGCATACGAGAAGCTAATCAAAGAAGATTTAGACTTTCTCAATAAACATTGCCCGGATAGCTTAGAATTTGATCATATTAAGTTAATTGTTTGTAGTTCTATTGATTGGTATTATCCTGATAAGAACACTTGTACAGCGTTGAAAAGGATAGATAATAGGCTTAAAGTTGAACTTCAGGAGCAAAAGGACGCAGGTAAGCAGTTTCTATTTGATCAGGAAATAGACGGCTTGATTGATAGCATACTAAAAGGAGAATAACCCTCAAAACAAAATAGAAAGGAACAAGAATATGACAGTACAGGAATTGATTGACAAGTTAAGCGATATAGAGAATAAGGGAGCTGATGTTTTCCTTGATTCAGGAGATATAAATCTCTGGAATGCTAATGAAGTCTATCTTGATGATGATAAGACAGTAGTAATTATTGCAAACTAATAACAAGAAAGAAAGGAGATATCATGGAAATATTAACCGCATTACAATGGGCTAAAAGGGGTTTTGTACCCAATGAGGATGCAAAAGGTGAAGAAGGCTGGAATAACAATTATTATCGTTATCGGGTTATTCGTTTCTCTGAAAGTGAAGTATATGAGGATCTTGTGGCTGCAAAAGCTATTGTATCAGCTAAGAACAAGGAATACAGGGCAAAGGCCAAAAAACGAGAACAGAAAAGAAAAGATACTGCGGAATATAGAGAAAAGATGAAAACTAAATGGCAGTGGCTACAAGAGGGAAAAATCCCGAACGAGGATGCACGGTGGAAAGTTGGTGAAGAACTGAACAAAACGTATAATTGCTGCTCTTATGGAAGCAACTACTGTTATTGTCATGAGAGATACACCCATGAGCCTAAAGATGATGAAGAGATGCAAAAAGCTATTGAGGATTATCAAAGGAATGGGAATAGTTGGGTATGAATATAAACAAGATAGAAATGAATAAAAAGGAAATATCAATGAAAAAAGGTCAGAAAGTACGCATACTGCGTACAAATGAAATCGCGACAATCGTAGAAGTAGAGTTGATTCGTAAGAGTGGTAAAGTACACAGATATTGCCATCTAAAGGTGGATAAAAAGCCGGACTTGTGGTTGGACGCTTCTGAACTGGGCGGATTGGTGGAAAGGTGCCGGATCACTTTTCATGATGATAGAGGACAGGAATTATACTTTGATGTGGAGCGTGATTACCGCAAGGAGAATTTGAGTATGACATTGACCGGACGGAATCCGGAGAATCTCAAGGAACATCATGGTATCAATATACTAATGGCCGAAGTGTTGTGCAAAGGTTTAAAAACATACATATAACGTCCTTGATAACTCCTTTTACAACGATTTCCTTTGTACCGAATTAAATCATCTGCAATATGATTAAAGTTACCGACATTTACGCTGCCACCCATGATGGGTTAGATATCATCCTATATTACTACCCGCAGGCTGAGGGCTGCGTAGACAATAAAAAGAAGTTCAAGCGTCGCCCTGATGAGGACGACGCCTCTGCCTGCCTCAAGAAGTTCCAGGACTGCTACAAGGTTACTGATTTTGGGGATTCGGGTTCTGCCATGAGCCCGATAGACATTTGTATGAATGAGGAGAATGTACGTTTTCCTGAAGCGGTTGCCTTACTCGCTTCCCGGTATAACGTAACTGACGAACTCAAGCGTTCCGTTAACAAGCCTGATATTCGTAAGCGCCCGGCTACGGCTGATGAAGCTGAAGGCAACCGTTTTTTTGAACTGGAAGAGAAGTTCACCGATGAACAGTTGCTGGTTCTTGGTCCACGTGTCAAACAGGAGCACGTGGATGCGCTGCATTGGTATGTGGCTAAGTCTATTTCTTATGTTCGGAACCGGGAAGTAACCACCAAATATACTACGCCTACTTATCCTATTTTCATGCGCGAGTGTGTCGTTTCAAAGAAGGACGGCAGCCCTGCTAAGTTTTATAAAATCTATGAGCCGTTGAATCCTGACAAGCAATGGCGCTTTAGCTATACTCCGGATGGCGTAAAACCGAAACAATATATCAATGGCTTCGCGGAATTACAAAAGGCTTACCGGGATTTCAATGCACAGGAAGAAAAAAACTTTTTTAATGATCCGAAGAATAAGGATGCGCAGTATAAAGAACAGAAGCTTAAAGAGGCTTTTATTTGTTCCGGTGAACGCGATTCTCTGTGTGTACGCGCTTTAGGTGGACACCCGCTATGGTTCAACAGTGAAACCTATAAGGTTACGCCTGAAGAGATTAAGGATATATATAAGTATGTGGAACGTATCTATAATATTCCTGACATCGATGATACAGGTATTCGTAAGGGGACAGAACTGGCTCTCAGATTCTTAGATATATATACAATTTGGCTTCCGGATTGGTTGCGCGGTTATCGCGATCAGCGGGGAAAACCTCGCAAAGATTTTCGTGACTTTGTAGGTTTGCGCCCGAAGCAAGAGGATTTCCGTAATTTGCAGACATTGGCCATGCCGGCTAAGTTTTGGGTGGAGAGCTGGAGTGAACGTAGTAAGAGAATGGCATACGAGGTCAATACTGCTTATTTGCATTACTTTCTTACTTTAAACGGGTTCTATACATTAAGAGATGACAACTCCAATGAAGTAAAATATATCCGTCGGGAAGGCTGCATTATCAGTGAGATTAAGGCGAAGGATATATTGTCATTCCTTAAGCGTTTCACTATTGAGCGCTACCTTCCGGTAGATATTCGCAACTTGATCTTGAATTCACCTCGTACAGGCGAATCATCGTTGGCGCAACTTGATGAAATCAGTTTGGATTTTCGGAACTATACGCCAAGAGAACAATATATATTCTTTACAGGAGAAACGTGGGAAGTCAGTAAAGATGGTATTAAGTCGCTGCATGGCCAGATACCCGGTAATCGCAGCGCATGGCAGTCGAACGTAATCCCTCATAAAGTCAATATTCTTCCTCCGATGTTTGAATGGTCGCATCACAGAGATTCGGAAGAAAGGGATATATTCGATATTACTATCAAGAAGCATAAGAGTTGTTTTTTTAACTATCTTATCAATACCAGTCGTCTGCACTGGCGCAAAGAACTGGAATACGCTTGGCGGGATAAAGGTGTTGATGAAGCGGATAAGTACCGGGATGAACATAAATTTGACATCGCCGGACCGTTATTATCTTCAGATGAGATACGTGAACAGAAACAAAACCTATTGAATAAGATGTTTGCTATCGGTTATAATATGCACCGGTATAAATCTCCATCAAGGGCATGGGCACTGTATGCTATGGATAATAAGATTGGTGAAGACGATGAATGTAATGGTCGCAGCGGTAAGAGTTTTCTTTTCAAGACATTCCGGTTCTTCATGCGGACGGTGAACCTGTCCGGACGTAATCCCCGCCTGCTTGATAACCCGCACGTGTTTGATCAGGTGGATGTTCATACAGACTTCGTATTGGTGGATGACTGTGACCGCTATTTACCTATGAGCCAGTTCTATGATAATATCACTTCAGGCATGACTGTTAATCCGAAGAATAATAAATCATTTTTTATTGAGTTTGAAGAATCGCCGAAGTTCGGTTTCACAACGAACTACGTACCGCGTGAGTTTGATCCGTCCACTTCGGCGCGTATGTTGTATATGGTATTCTCTGATTACTATCATCAGAAAACTGAGGAGAATGATTATTTGGAAACCCGGACCATTCGTGATGACTTTGACAAAAATCTGATGACTGCTACTGACTATTCTGAAGAGGATTGGAATTGGGATCTGAATTTTTTTGCCCAATGTCTCCAGTTCTATTTGGCTATGGCCGACCGCAGCATTAAGATACAGCCTCCCATGGATAACATCATCACGCGCAAGCGCAAAGCTGATATGGGTAGCGATTTCGAAGACTGGGCTTATTGTTATTTTTCCGAGGACAGTGGAAATCTGAATATCCCTATTGTCCGGGAACTGGTCTATGACGATTTTATTGCCGCATCCAAGTCTAAGAAAGAATATTGGAAGATGCAGCGCTTTACCAGGGCATTACGTAGCTTCTCTGAATTGTGCCCCTATATAGCTGAGATGAATCCGCCGGAATTGCTAAATAAATCAGGTCGATACCTTCAAAAGGTAGACGGAAAGACTAAGGAGATGATATATATGCGGTCGATGCAGAAGAATGGAGAACCGGCAGCCTTTGTGCCACAGACAGAAAGTATTGATGGACCCCCGTTCTGAGTATATTAAACACTATGAGCGGTTCCTTCCGGAAATGTTGGCAAATGAACGGGCCTCACTCTATATACATCAGGTATATGACTATCTGGAGATGATGAAGCCGGCTACTATTTTGAATCTTCAGGCCGATGAAGATAAACTTCCATGGATGCTGGTAGCTGTAGGAGCATTTTTGCCGGCACAGGATCATTGGATGGATTTTGAACTGAATGATGACTATACTAAGTTGCGACGAAAAGAGGTTCCGCCTAATTTTCGACGGGCTATGAAGAATAAACATCCGGTAACAGAATAGTATTGCAAAGCCGTTGGCACAAGTTGTCAACGGCTTTTACTATTTAAAGAGCTGCCGACAACACTTCCTTGTTCCGGGTTTCTCACTCTCTTTCCTTATTTTCTGCAAAAACTTTGTAACTCTGTAACCGATGTTTGAAAAAGAAGATAAACTATTAATAAATAGATAGTAACAAAGGTTACAATTTCAGTAACAAAGACTGGTTACAAAAAATAAGGGTTTGTTACTTTTATGATGCCAATACGAAAAGAGGCTTGGTGTTACAACTTTATTGGAATGGCACAACTTGGTGTTATATGGTTTGTTACTGATTGGCTTGCTGAAAATCAGTGTGTTATCTGATAAAAGTTACAAGTTACAAAGTTGCACAAATTTCTAAGCAAAATAGTTATTATGGCGTACAATGTAGAGAATGTCAGTATGAAATAATGTGGTAATTCGCTGGATATGTAAATATTTTATGATTATAGGTAATTTCTACAGAGATTAATGTAGTTTATACTGATTTATTGCTATATTTGCTTGTAAATAAACAACTTACCATATGAAACCTAATGTGATAATTGAACTCCAGCCCTATTTGCATGATTATCTTTATCATGAGTTTGGATGTAGACCTTCCGATGCCGGTGTGAACGTAACTACTGCCAATGATATAGGTAAATTCATACAGGCAATGGTTACTGTCACTGACAGACCACCCAAACAAGCGATTAAAGAGAACCCGATAACTCTGTTTTTGCCTATTCAGGAGTGGAACCATTTCATTCTGCAGGAGAACTTTATCTATGTGCCGGAATGGAAGCAGCGGATGCTTCAGGATTATATAGAGGCATCATTCCGTATCCGTATTCGCGAGTATTTTGTGGCTGGTTATGAAAAAGGATACAAACAGGATCGAATAATACGTGCCTTTCTCATGGCATATAACATAAAGAATAATGCGATCAATTATGATGCTGTTAAGAAAATTGATTACCGTAATCGAAAGAGGATGATTAAGGAGGTAAATAATGATATTCAATTATCTCTATTCCCTTAACCTTTTTTAGTAGATTAATTATTAATTAAAAGTCAGATATTCAATTAAATAACTCTTAAAAAGTAAGCAGATAATGAATACGTATAACAAGCGGGCGCAAATATTTGGAATGAGTTTTATACCTTTAGGAATTGCCACTGTCCGGAACTATCCAGGTGCGAATGTCATTCAGGTAACAGGAGAATGGATAGGAATACCGGTCATAAAGGGTGAGTTCAAGGAGAAAATAATTCCGGGGAGTTTGATCGAGCAGGAACTGAAAGCAACAATCACTGATACAGGAGCCGCTTCTGCGGATTCATTGCATGATTTGTTTCGCCAAGAAGGATTAGTCCGGCTGAAATTTACCAATGGGGCTGAGAGAGTGGTGGGAACCGACCAGTTCCCGGTGTTGATGCAGCTTGAAGAGTCGGGAACTCCGGCTGCTTTTACTCTCTCTTTCAAACGTAATAGCTCCGAACCTGCCAAGATATTGAAGTCCTTTTAAACGGTTTTTACCGACGTACCTTTGTATCGGATTAATCAGATACAAAGGATAATGACATTTTCAAACTTATATAGTGCAGTCTGCCGGGGTAAGTGGTTCGTTTCGTTCCGGGAGGTCGAATCTAACCTTCTTCTTGTTGATAAACTGCTGGACCATGGAGTAGACAATCAGGATGCCGGGAAGTTGGCGGATAGGGAACCTATTCCGTTAATGGTCGCAGCAACGGATGGACGCAGTATGAAGTTAAAGAATAGTTTCAGTGATGCTCCACAAGGTAGTACGGCTATTATTCCGGTGCATGGTACGATGCTCAAGTATGGTACTTATTGCAGTTATGGGACTATGGAGTATGCGGACCTTATTCGGGAAGCAGCTGATTCATCGAATATCTCTTCTGTTTTATGTGACATCGATTCCGGTGGCGGTGCAGTGGATGCCATTGCACCGCTGGTCGATGCCATTCTTTATGCCCGAAGTAAAGGAAAGGCGGTTGTTGCACATTGTGACCTTTGTGCATCGGCAGCTTATTATGCGGCTTCTTATTGCAATGAGATTATTGCATCGAATACTATATCGGCAGAGTTCGGTAGCATCGGTGTGATGATGAGCTTCCCTGACTATGCCAAATATTATGAGAGCGCCGGTATTAAAATGCATACCATTTATTCCAATCTATCTGATTACAAGAATGCTCCCTTTGAAGCAGCTAAGAAAGGAGACTACGCTTCCATTCGTGATGAAGAGCTGGATCCGTTGGCACGCGACTTCCAGGCGAATGTCAGGAAGAACCGGGGGAATTGCTTGATGCTGGAGACTGAAGGACTGCTCCGCGGGCGTATGTTTTATGCGGAGGATGCACTGAAAGTCGGTCTGATAGACAGTATCGGTACTCAGGACTATGCAGTGAAGCGCAGTCGTGAAATTAATTCTGAAATGACTATTTACAATTATATCAACTCAAAATCCTAAAAACTATGTTTGCAAAAGTAATGAGCGTAGTACTTGGTATCTTGGGAATCTCTGCATTTGCCAAAGATGAGAAAGGAAAATCCATCCTTCTCTCTACGCAGGAAGAGGAACTCAAGAAAAAGTACGGTGATGTATTTCTCGAATCCTTTAAAAAGGATCTCGCGGAATTTGAAAAAGATGGTAAAAGTGCAGAAGATGCGGTTACCGATGAAGTAAGGGCGGAGTTAGAGGCGGAGCGCAACAAGAATGCACAGGAACTTGCTGATGCCCGTAAGCGTTTGAAAGAGCTGGATGCTAAAGTTGACGCGCAGGCAAAGGAGATTGCCACTAAGGATGCCCAGATTGCGAAAATGGCGAAAGAACCGGCACCGGATGCAGGAGAAAAAGTAACAGGAGGTAAAAACGAAATGGGCAACAAGTTTAAGCCGGACATGAGCCTGGCACACAACCAATATTTAGATGCTGCATTTAAAGGTGCGGCGTATAGTGGTAATTCGACCATTGAGACAACAGAGCTTCAGAAAGAGTTCGGTAAGTATGTTTCTTCCGAACGACTTGAAATACTGAAAGGCTTGATGGGCGCTACGGAGTCTACCAAATATATGTCTACCATCGTTACGGATAAGACAGAAGTGCGTGCGCAACAGGCGGCCATCGATTCTGTACTCCAACAGTTCGTACCGAAGTGGACGCCTAAGGGAAAATCAAAATTCACTCCGTTGACTATCAAAAACTACAAGTGCAAGATCAACGTACCTATTACTCCGTCAGACATCATGGAAGATATTCTCGGATACTTATATGATGAAGATCTGAAGCCGGAAGATATGCCGGTAGTTAAGTACATCTTGTACCAGCTGATTTTCCCGAAGCTGAACGAGGAACGTGAAATCGCATTGGCGATTGGCGAGTTCAAGGAAACTTCGGCCGCGAAAGATGGTGATGCTGCAACGGATGCCAATGATGTCATGGACGGTTATATCACCCAGTTGAAAAAACTGAAAAAAGCGAATAATAAGGATGTTACTTGGTTGCTTGATGGTGAGAAACTTGCAGATGCGACATTGGTAACCCAAATTGAAAAAGCGGTTGATGAAGTGAAGCCTCTGTATAAGAATAAGGCTATGTTTATTCATGCCGATCCGGACTTGGTGACTCGCTATGGTAAGGCTTACCGTAAATTGTATCCCTGGCTGAAGAATGAAGATGGAGAGAAAATCAAAGTTGACTTCTCTAAATTCACATTTGTACCGCTTGAAGGAATGCGAGGTACGGGGGGATTCTTTATCACGCCGAAAGAGAATTTCAAGCATCTGCGTAGTAAGGATCCTCAGAATGCTAAGGTTTGGATGCAGGGAGAAAACTACGATGTGAAGATATTCGCGGAGTGGTGGGAAGCTACCGGTTTCTGGCTGGCAGAAGCTATTTTTGCTTATCTGCCGCCTGAAGAGAGCGTTTCTTCATCCTCTTCTTCATCAGAAGGTGTTTAATAATTTAATATAGGAGGTATATATGGCTGAAGCAGCTTATACAATGGTTTCGGTTCCCAAGAAAACATCAAATGCCGGACGTCCGAAGGGCAAGAAGTCTTATATCGTGCTCTTCCGTTGGGAAGACGTTAAAACTTATACCCGCGATGAAAAAGGTGTAAAGGTGAGTGCCTTTGAAATGATGGCAGGCAAGAAGCCCATAGCAGTGTATGCTACGGATTCTACGATAAACATCTATCACTCCAGTGAGGGTGAAGATGATGCACGTGGATTCATTCATCATGTAGATTATGAGCATCCGGGTACAGAGCTGGAACATGATGAGTTTGTCAATAACAATATCAATGAGAATTTGGGTGCAATCGTGTTCGGATGTTCGGGGGATGATGCGAAGATAGCCGGAACTCCTTGTACTCCGCTTAAGATGACTAAGGCGGATTCACAGGATAATAAGGAAGGTGATAAAAACACTATTAACTTGGCAAGTTCTTTGCGCGGTGGTACAATCGGACATATTGCCAAGAACCTTATTCCGGCAACTGACAATGAAGAAATTAATGCAGTACTTGGATTGACTGCGGAAGCAAGTTCATCTTCCGGTGGTGCTGGAGTTTAGTTAGTTCTGTTTTGTTTAAAGGTTGGTTAGTAAAAGAGGCGTTTGCATAGCATCCGCCTCTTTTTGTGTCCTTTTATAAACTGTTAACAGGGGGTATTTTTGTATCGAACTTAAAAAAAAAACTATGACAGCAAAATCGGAAAAAACAGAAAAAAGAATTGAGGAAGCGATTACTGCAGAAACAACCGCTTTAGCTCAGACTGAAACGGATGCGCCGAAAGAAGTGAGTGTCCAGGATCATATAACAGTGGTTATTCCTTATTGCAAGGAATTTGCTCAAGGTAGAGAGCTGCTTTTTGCACTCCGTTCCTGGCAGCATAATGTACGTTTCGGTATCAATATCGTAGTAATCGGAGATCGTGAAGATTGGTTCAGTGACGAGATTACTTTCATTGAGCATGAACGTATATCTGATAATGCACAGGTAGATACTCTGGCGAAATTGAGGATTGCCATTGAATCGGCGGAGGTTACCGGACGGTTTATTTGGACCAATGATGACATTTATGTAATGAATCCCATTTCATTGGCTCACATCGAACTACCCAAAGTACTGGGAACTCTCAATTCGGATAAGTACAAAGGACTTTATGCGGAAAATATGAAACGCACCAAGCTGCTACTGGAGAAGAACGGATTACCATGTTGGAATTATGGTACACATACACCCGTATTGTTTGATAAGGGACAACTGACTGCCATGTTTGAACGGTTCCCGGAACTGGAGAATGGCGGGTATCTCTTTTCTTCTGTATATTATAATTCTCTGCCATATCCGACGCAACCAGTATATCTTGACTGGAAAACAGATCAGGTATTATTGCCTGTTGTTTCTAAACAGCCGGATGAAAAGGTAGTGGCGGAGATGCTATCACGTAAAGTATTTATGAATAATGCCGTTTCGGGGTATTCGCTCTGGTTGGAGAAGTTCCTTGAGGATTGTTTTCCGTCTCCTTCTGATTTTGAAGAGTGAAGGGGTCGGGCGAAGCTGCCTTCACGCAGGGAGTCGGTTTCTTTTCGTGAAGAGTTTCCATTTCTGAATGATCCAGATTGTCCTATGGAGTTGGAAACACTTGCTTCGCGGAAATTTGGAAAATATCATGCTTATGTGCGGTTACATCCGAAATTGCGCGATTGTACTTCGCTTCAAGAATGTGCGGATGTCAGCCGTAAGTTGATTGATAGCTACATAGACAACCGGATGATATGGGAAGAGTTGAACTATTACAAGGAACATCATACTCTGCTGGGAAAACATCCGGCCTTTGCAGAATTCCGCCGTAGAAGTGAGCTTTTAAAACTTCCAGTCAAAGAGTTGGTGCGCCGGCAGCGGCAGGTAGAGAATAATATCTGGCGGGTTAAATCGGAAATGGCCAAGGGAGATAAACCGCATTTGGATATAATCCGTCGCGAAAGGCTGGTTGGCTATGAGAAAGAATTGGAAGATATAAATCGACTATTGGAATGAGTTATTATTTCAATTTGGAAGAACTTCGACGGGAAATGTCTGATTCCCGGATGTTTTCCAAGCGGTTTGAAACGATGTTGACATTCAAACTGAATAGTCTGAAAAAACTATGCGGTCGCTTGCCAAAGGATAACGAGGCGTTCTTTATCGAAACCCAAAAGAGCTTTACGGCATTTACTTTTATAGTATATCTGATAAAGCATGCCGGACGGGTGAATCACTTGTATGTGGCAACCTATTCGACGAATGAACGTATTATTAACGCGTTGCTCCGCTGGCGGGAGAAAGAACTGATTGGAAACATTCACTTGCATATTTCGGAGACGATTAAATTCCGTATGCCGAAGATCTTTGAACGGTTGATGCAGCTCCATCAGGAAGGAACGATTGAACTAACCTTTTCTTGGAGCCATAAGAAAATAACCTGCCTGGATACGATGGCGGGTTATTTTGTTGTGGAAGGATCCGGTAATTACGGAGAAAATGCAATGGAAGAGCAGTATGTATTCTTAAAAAACAAGGAAGTGTATGAGTTTCGTAGCGGACGAATTGGTGAAATGGCGTGAAGAACCGCCATGGTTTAACAGGATAGATCTGAATGAGTTTGAGCGGTTGGCAGGTATCGGTTATGAACCGAAACAGATAGCCATGTATTACCATATAGTGGAGGACGATTTCCTTTGGTACTTTAATTTGATAGGCTCCCCACTGAAATACCATTATGAGCGTGGACAGCTGATTCAACGGGCTAAAGAGGGGTTGGCTATGGCAGCCAGTGCGGAGACCGGTGACAATGTGACCCAGGCGCAGCGGTTCGATAAGTTCCGCCAGGCGACCGGGTATCGCAATTCTATTAGTAAAATCTTTTATGATGATATAGGCTGATGTTTGATAAATCTCATTTCGATACGTTACAGGACTACATAGCTTCAGGATGTACCATAGAACTGACTGATGAAGAGTTGGACTATTATAACGTTCTATATGCATTGGTTGGAATAAATCGTAAATATGGTAAGGATAATGCTATTGCTTTCCTTATGCACGAACCTTTTAATGTCGAAAGGATCCGTGCCCGACAGATGTACAGTGAGGCGATTAATTTGTTTTACCTCTGCGATAGCATTGAGAACAATGCACATCGCAATATGATGTACGATAACCTGATGAAAGCCGCACAGGTGGTTCTTCAGAACGCTACCAGTTCTAAGGATATGGAAGTGTACGGTAACCTGACCGTTCAGGCGGCCAAAATCAAACAGTTGGATAAACCTGACCCGATAAAACCCAAAGAAATAGATGAAAAAAACATCAAACTTTATGACCTCGATCCGGGAGTAGTGGGATTACCGTCGGCTAATCGGCAGCTGCTTGCTGCACAGATTGATGCGATGCAGGACGTGCCGATGCGTGAGAAAAGACGTCTTAAACGGGATGCCAACATTATTGATGTCAATATAGAAGAGATGCTCGATGACCAGGAAGAAAAAACTAAAGATATCGGATGATGTGGAGCAACGCTATTCCAATTGGATGGCGCAGCTCATTGCTGTGATGATGCCATGGTCCCTATATTGGGTTGCCGGACGCGCATCAGCCAAGACGGTGCAGGTGTTGGCTGAACGTGTGCAGGAAGTAGCCTGGGATTGTCAGGGTGCACCGTTCGCTTGGGTGGCTGATACTTACTCTGATTTACACAAAAATGTGATCCCGTCACTTATTGACGGGCTTTCGTTGCTGGGGTGGGAACTGGGTATTCATTACGTGATCAATCAGGAACCGCCGAAAGAATGGAAAGATCGTATGTACAACGTATGTTCCGACTGGCGCAATACTATGGTGTTCTATACTGGCTTCAATTTCACCTTCATTTCTTTGGATCGTCCGGCCATTGGTGCCGGGCGTTCCTATGTCGGTGTGTTTGGTGATGAAGTGAAATATTTTCCGGAAGAGAAGTTCACGAACTTGCTGAAAGCTGTGCGTGGATTCCGCGTGAAGTATGGAGATAGTGTATGGTATCGTAGTCGTACGCTGACTACGGATATGCCGAATCCGAATCACCTGGGGGAATATGATTGGATCCTCAAGTTGGCGAAACAGAATGATAAGAAGAAAATATTGTTGATGCTGCAGACCGGGTTTGTCTACAATGAGACGAAAAAGGAATACGTGGCGGCTATGCAACGTTATAAGGAATTGAAAGCAGCGTTCCGTTCTGATCGCTCTTTACAAGCTAAAATGGATGCTGCAGAACGTTCCATGATACTTGCCGGGAAGAACATGAAGCGTTGGGAGGAACGCTGGATTAAAACACGCAGGGGTGTTTCTTTCTTCTTTATATCTTCCTCTTATGTCAATGTGGATGTATTGGGTGAGGATTGGTTTCCGGATGAGTTCGCCGAGGGACTTGAGGGTATTCTATGTAATATCCTATCTATTATTCCCAAGTTGGAAGCCAGCCAGATGTTCTACTGCAATTTGGCTGTGAAGCATTTCTATGCAGACGGTTTTCTGAATGAAGTAATTGAACAGCATCCATTCGGGTGGGAACAGGATTGCTCTGTACTGCGTTACCTGGACATGCACAAACCATTGGAGGCGGGTATGGATGCGGGTAATATGCTTTCAATGGTATTCGGGCAGAGAAACGGACATACAATGCGCATATTGAAGGAGCTTTATACGCTTCCTCCCAACTCCGTACGTGTACTGGCCGATAAGTTCCTCTACTACTTCAAGCCTCACAAACGTAAAATACTCAAGCTGTATTATGACCGCTCCATGAATAATTATAAAGGGGTGGGGGCGGATATGGCTACGCAGATAAAAAAGAATATTGAGACGGATGCTGCCGGCAATCGTACAGGCTGGCAGGTACAGCTTATGTCGTTGGGACAGGGAAACATCGGTAGTAATTTGGAGTATAGGTTCTTCATGGACTTGTTGAGTGGTAATTTGGAGCGCACGCTCTTTACGTTATTGATAGATCAACATAACTGCCCGAATCTTAAATCGGAAATGGAAGTAACGGAGACTAAGATAGCCAGCGGCCCTAACAACTCCAGTCTGATAGTGAAACAGAAGACAGGAGATAAGCTACCTACTCATAGGTTGCCAAAGGAGTCAACCAACCTGACGGATGCACTGAAGTACTTTGTTTTACGTAAGGAATACATTCGTATTTGGAGGTTAGGTAGAAGCGTATCGGGGGCTGCTTCGGTGTGAGCTTCTTTTTCTGTTTGTTTAGTAGTTTGGCCCTACTGTCTGTGAAGATAGTAGGGCTTTTTGTATAGAGAGTTACCGAAGCAGGTGGGATGTCGCAAGGGACACAAAATTGTATTTGTAATGATTTTATCATATTTCCGAGGGCGGACGGGCGTCTGCAATCGCAAACATACGACGGCGCGGCTCGGGCAGCAAGCTGTTTCATTCCTGTGATAAAAATCACAGGAATGGGTTTATTGTTTGTTTTTCAGAGGAGTATCTTTTTCTGATGGACATTTTCACGTCAAAAAACGTCCGCTTTAGGGAAGATGTCAGCCCGATGAAATGAGGGAGCGCGAAAAATCCATGTGGCACACTTGATTATGTAAACTGTACAGGGGTACAGACCTAACCAAACTTAGCCACATGGACTCGCACACTCACAAACGGAAGCGGGTGTAAAGAGGTGTTTTTTATTTCTTCGTTCCTTCAACCACGAAGGGGAATTTGTTTAAAGTTAAAAGGATATAATTTTATATCTTTTTATTGGATGAATATTTGCAGGATATAAAATTATATCCTATCTTTGTTGCGTAATCAAAAAACAATATGATATGCCAACAGTTTTAATTTTATTCGGATTGAAATTTAAAATCTACACAGCGGAACACCAGCCACCGCATTGCCATGTCACCAGTCAAGACGGGCAAGCCAAGTTTGAAATCAGAGACGAAGTCAAATTGATAGAGAACAAAGGTATGAAGCCTAAAGACTTGAGTTTGGCAAGAGCGATTTTAGAGGAAAATCTGGAAGTTATCCAGGAAGAATGGAAAAAATTGCATGGGGATTTTTAATCCCCCATGCTTCCTAATATAAAGAAGGAGGTTGATATGAAGATTATTAAATTATGGTTTGAAAATGGTAGGATTTATGTAACCAATGACAAGGAGGAGACTTTGTACCAATCTTTGAAATTCTATCCTCGCTTGTTAGTGGCTACCGATGAGCAACGTGCAAAGTATGAATTTGAACCGTTTGGTATCCATTGGGATGAAATAGACGAAGATATGAGTTATGAAAGTTTCTATTACGATGATACCAAAGAACCGGCTCCTGGTATTCAGGATGCTTTCCTTTCACATCCGGAATTGAATATCTCGGCGGTTGCCCGGAGGATGGGTATTCAGCAGAGTTTGTTGGCAAGCTATATAAAGGGGACGAAAACGCCTTCACCGGAACGTAGGAAACTGATATTGGATACTATCCATGATATTGGCAGTTCGTTACAGGCTGTATCATTTTAGATAGGAGAAGATATGGAAAAGATTAAAGTGAAAGTTGATTGGTGCGATAAAAATTTCGGTGCGGTTACTGAAGATGATGTTTTGTGCGGTGTGGTTGTCGCTACTTTTAAAAGCTATGATGGACTTATGCAGGAACTTTCTGATGCTGTTTGTGAGCATGTAGAGGGACTGTTGCAGGATGGTGAAACTGTACCGGAATGGCTGGTTAATGGGGATTATGAGTTTGATGTAGAGTTGGGGGTTGCTGCATTGCTTCGTAAATGTGAGCAATTTACCTCCTTGGCAGCCATAGCACGTGTATCAGGCATTAATCAACAGCAGCTTTCTCATTATGCCAGCGGTTTGCGTGTTCCCCGTATCGAACAAAGAAAACGTATTGTTGAAGGGCTTCATCGTATAGGAAGGGAATTTATGGAAGTTGTGTAGTTATTGTTTGACAGACGTATTATACAGCTTTGTTTTTTGAGGCTTCCACGTGTTGGAAGCCTTTTTTATGAATAAAAAAACTACTTCCTTTTCTGTAAAAAAAACATTTTTTCTTTGAAAGCTTAATCTTTTTTTACAATTTTGTACAGCCAAATATAAACCAAGTTATTCATCTCCTCATATCGTGTAACCCGTAGACAATCGGGTTCCGGGTGGTTCCGGTTGGCGCACGATATGAGGAGATGATGTTTTAATACTATGGAACTGAAAGATTTTATCAAAGGAACTATTAAGGATATCTCTGAGGCAATTACTGAGTTAAATGAAGAAATAGGTGATACGGGATTACTGGTTAATCCTAAAGTAGATAACCATTTGGAGAATACCCGATATACAGTTGATGGGATGATAATACAAGATATAGAGTTTAATCTTCAAGTGTCTGCATCTGAAAAGACTGATGCAGGCGGTGGTATTCATATTAATGTGTTGAAAGCTGGGCTGAGTAATGCGACGGACAATGCGACTGTTAGCACTATTCAATTCAAAATAGCGGTGTCATTGCCCACGTGTATGGGGTAGTTCAAAATACTCTGCCTGCCCAGTTGTGAGGTAGCGATAAAGAATCTCCGAGATAACAAGGGGGTGTAATTCCTTCTTGGGAAAGAAGTTTTTATACCAACTGAGTATTTCTATGGATTTATCCAAGCAATATTTGCGAAGTTCTATTTCGTTCATGGCGGATGTTTTTTGCAAAAATAGCATATAAATGTTTGAATAGGAAATTATTAATCGAATATCTAATAGTATAGATTATATGGAAGTAGAAACAAAGAAATGTTTTGTAATTATGCCTATTGGTGATACGATAGGATATGCTAAGGGACATTTTACAAAAGTATATAGGCATTTGCTAAAACCTGCCATTGAAAAAGCCGGTTACTCTCCAGAACGCGCTGATGAAGTGCAAAGCACCAGTTTAATAGCGGCTGATATTATTGATAGAATATGTAATACTCCTATTGCGATATGTGATATCAGTTCTTGTAATCCAAATGTATTTTATGAGCTTGGAATAAGGCATACCTGCTTATTGCCTGTTGTTCTAATTAAAGATAAGAAAACGAATAATCCTTTTGATATAAAGGATATTCGATATATTGAATATTCGGAGAATCTCGAATATGATAATGTGATTGAAAAGCAGGAGGAAATTAAAGCTGCTATCATTAAAACCTTAGAAGATTTTCAACATGGTATTTGCCGAAATTCTTTAATTCCTTTAATTAGATCTGACTCAAGTAATAATGAGAATCAATTATGTAGTGATTTATCTTTCTTGGAGAAGGAATCTGAAAAAATATCTACATTAATAGATAATAGTACGGTTTGTGATTGCTGGGAGATAGTTCCTTTGATAGGGCGATTTAAAAGAATGTGCCACAATTATCCTGGCGGTATTACATTTGCTGAGTATCTAAAAATGAAATTCCTTTATAAATATCCAGGTGAAGATTATGAACTTCAATTATTTCTTGCAGAGCAACAATTATTATAAATTAAATATCTAAATGTATGAAGAAATGTTTGTTTTTGATGCTGATGTTTATTAGCATGAGTACAATGGCGCAAAAGCCTTACAAGGTTTTCTGTGAATTACTCGGTACAGGAAAACTGTTCAGTAATAAAGTTACTGTGACAGTTGATTTCGGGCAAGAGACAAGCTTATGGGCTGGCGCCTCTAAACAATATCTGGTTGATGATAACGGAAAAACGATTAAGTTTAATTCTATGGTGGATGCTATGAATTATATGGGCAAACGTGGTTGGGAGTTTGAACAGGCTTATGTCGTAACTATCGGCAATCAAAATGTATATCACTGGCTTTTGAGCAAAGAGGTAACGCGAGATGAAGCTATTCATGAAGGATTTAATACCAGACAGGCTTTTAAGGAAAAACAACAGTCTGAGGAAGTCCAGGAAAAGATTTCAGAACAAAGCGAAAATGTTAAGAGTAAGAAAAAACGTACACGTGTAATAAAGGATGATGTTTATTATTAATGATTTGATTGTATGAAAGCGGAGCAAAAAACTCCGCTTTCTTTTTGCACTTCCAAATATTATCCCCATATTTGCAGTGCTAAAAACATTCCATAGGATGTAATCTATGTCGCGGAGCGCGGTTAATGCTCACGAAATACGAGGGGCTTTTTTTATGCCCATATCTTAACCATTTTCGTGGAGTCACGAAAATGATACATACGAAATAGGCGGCTGCCTTCCCAACATTTTTTCATGCTCTGGCATAGAATCTATGGATGTTTTTAGCGAAACGGGAATAGGCAGCCGTTTTCTGCCTAAACGCTAAAAACATCCATAGTTATGAAAACTCAATTCCCCGGCACTCTCAATGTGCCAGCTTCCGGTATTCCTACCGTAGGCGAACCTGTCAATGCTCTTACTGAGCAAGTAAATAACCTCCAACGCCGCTACTATCGTAGCATGGCTCCTGACTGTGATCTTCACAGTTCCTCTGATCGTTGGTACTTCGGTGCTATCCTTGCTACTTGCATAGGATTGGTATTCCCGCCTTTGTTTGCAGTTACTGCATTGTGCGTTTATAAGGCAAAGAAATGCCGGAAAGGAGGTAAGGAATGACTAAGGACGAATACATTGCATTTCTGGAAACCAAGAATAAGCAATATTACAAGGAAATCCAGCAACTAACTTATGAGAAAGGCTTCTTGCAAGGACGGCTTATGGTATTTTTCCAATCTTATCCGAAATTGGGAATGGAACTTATACCTGGTGGTAAATATGGTGAACTAAAACAGAAAGGAGGCGTGAGATGAACGAGTTCAAGAAAAAATATATAGCTGATTTTACATTGGTAACTTCTGCTGATAAAGGTGATTTGGCTTTGTTGCTAAAAATACTTATTGAGTTGAATTCTGAGTTCGGTGTTTCCGTAAAAAGTTTATTATTCTGCTACGAACCTTTTTCGACAATAAGTATTGGTATTTCTTATGAAGATGCCATAGCAGTAATACGTGGTGAATTAAGTGAGAATGCCTATATAGAGCGCAACCGAAGGGGTAGAAAATAAGGAACATTTTTTTATACATTAATATATGGGGTCGGTGGTCTGCGAAGATAGCCGGCTTTTTTTATGTCCTTTTTCTTGGTAGTTCTTCGGGATATCTTTGTATCGGATTAATAATATAGCAATGGGTGCACACGCAGAGAGAATGGCACAGGGGCAGAACCGGAATGGTTGGCGTAAAAAAGGCAATGTATTCGATAACCGTTATCCGCTTGATGTTATCATTGAGGGTGATACTGGCTATACCCAGCAGTTTGAACGTCAGCAGAATAAAGAAGCTGTGGCAGATTTTAATGCTGATGTAAAGGCCTGGGGAAAGAAGGTCGATTCCGCTTTGCGTCTGTCTATATCTGACTGGATTGATACGGATAAGAAACTCACCAGGTCATTGAAGCAAAATTACCGTCACTACGGTCAGCCACCTATGGAGGGGCAGGAGATAACCAGTATCGGGTTCAGCTTCAAGGCTGAAGGCGTATATGTGCATTTGGGCGTAGGTAAGGGTTATAATATGGAGAATGGAACGCGTATTCTTACCAAAACTACAAATGATAAGTGGAACCGTCAGCCAAAACCCTGGTTCAATCCTATTATTGAACAGCATATTCCGGAACTGGTAGAGATCGTGAAAAAATACTGTGGGACATTGCTTGTGAATACTACAAGAATTTATATTAATACATGATTATGAGTAGGATAAATAGGAAAATTGGCAACTTTAGTTTCGTAGATACGGCTGCCGGTCAGTATGCTATCAATATGAATTGGAGCCAAAGTATGAGCCAGTTCTTTGATGCTGGTTCGCAGGATTGGGACGGCGACCCCGTAAATGTAGCCGGAGTACGGGTTGTTCCCTGGGGACCGGATAACAATATGCCGAATGCCATTCGTGATTTGCTGGAGAAAAACAATTTAGGCCCCGGCATTTTGGATCGTAAGACCGGGCTTCTGTACGGGCAGGGACCGATGTTGTATCGGGTGAGGATTGAGAATAATGAACGTATTCAGGAATGGCTGGAAGATGATGAAATTCAGCAATGGCTGGATAGCTGGGATTATAAGGAGTATATTCGTAACAATTTGGTAGAATACACCCACATGAATGGGCATTTTACAAAGTACTATATGGGTAAGGGAGTACGCATTGGACGGCCCTGGGTGCAGCGGCTGGAATCTCTTCATAGTAGTGAAGCACGTTTGGTATGGCCGGATGATGATAGCCGGAGGCTTGAAAATGTGAAAGAATATTTGACTGGTGATTTCGATTCTTTCAGAAGCAGGACTTTCCGTAAATATCCGAAGTTCGACAAATGGCATCCGACCCAACATGAGACAGCCATTAGGTATCATTGTATGCGTAGTTTCGGTAGGAGCATGTATGCTATATCTTGCTTCTATGGTTCTGTTCCCTGGCTTGAAAATGCGAATAACCTCCCGGAGATTATTCGTCATTTGAACGAAAACATGATTGCTGCTGCCTATGTGGTGCATAGCCCTCAGGAGTATTGGAATCAGAAGCGTGAACTGATTATGACCATGCACGAAGATTGGGATGAAGCGAAGGTTCAGAAAGAAATGGATCGTTTGAAGGATGAGCTGACCGAAACTATTGCAAATGTCATGGCAGGCAAGAAGAATGCCGGCAAGTTCTTTAGCTGTGTGGACTTCGTGGATGCCGATGGTAATACGCAGAGCTGGAGAATAGAACCGATTGAAATGAATATCGATAAGTACATCGAAGCTCAGGCAAAAATTTCCCGTATAGCGGATAGCTCTACTACGAGCGGGTTCGGGCTTTCTCCGGCACTGGCGAACATTATTATCGATGGTAAGAGTGATAGCGGAAGCCAGATGCTCTATGCCCTTAAAATATTCTATGGTGCGGATACGCAGATACCGGAAGAAATTGCGTTGGAAGCCATTAATGATGCCATACGCATTAATTTTCCTCATAAGAAAGGAATTTTTCTTGGTATTTACCGAAAAGTAATAAACAAAGAAGATAATGTATCGGCTCCTGATAGGCCGACGAATCAAGTATAAGAGTATGAAGCAGAAAGATATCGATTTCCCGGATTGTTGGGAAGAGGTGAAGCCGCAGGAATGGCTTCATTTGCTCAAGATGCGCAGTAAGTTAATGAAACAGCGGGGATTGGCTCTGATAGATGTGAAACGCGAGTGGTGCGCTTATGTGCTGAAGAAGCGGGGTTATCGTTTTAAGTCAAAGGTGGATGATATGTTACTGGTTGATAGGTTGGCCGATACGCTGGATTGGATGTGGAAAGTGGAGGGAGATATGGTTGAACTTACTTATGATAGTACGGAGAACCTTTTTCCTGTATGGCGCTATCTTAGAGGGCCTGCCAGCCATGGAGCGGACCTGACTTTTGGGGAGTTCCGCCAGGCGGCGGCTGTTATGAATAAATACAATGCCGGACAGGATCCTGCAGATCTGCGTGCGTTGTGTGCTATTCTTTATCGTAAGGCAGTCAAGGATAAAGGGTGTATTTCGCGGGAACCGTTTCATCCACAATATATGGGGCGTTACATGGGATTAGTACGGGATATGCCGGATTGGATTCAGTGGGGAGTGTATGCCTGGTTTGCATATTTCTGCCACTACTTGTTTACCGGAATCTTTATCATCGATGGGCTGGAACTTTGTTTCGCACCGCTATTCGAACGTCATAGGAAAAGCCCGGATGCACAGCCAGGTGTCATTCAAAACCTTGGTATGAACAGCGTGCTTTATTCGGTTGCCGAAAGCGGAATTTTTGGTAATGTCGATGCTACGGACAATACATTGCTATTACGTGTGATGATGAAGTTGCTGGATGATAAACAGCGGGCGGATGAAATGATGAGGAACCTCAAAAAATAAATGCTATGATATTTAATAAGGATAAGAACGGAGCAAAGGAATTGCGCGAGTTAACGTCCAATTATTACGCAAATAATGATTTCAACAAGATAATTGGAGAAATAGAACTGGCTGCTGATGAATTGGCGCAACTGGTTGGAAAGCCGGTAATGAATTTGGCAGAAAAGTACTATAATACTTCGGAAGAAAGTAAGGAACATTTGGATTTCGTTCGTAAAGTACAGCGGCCGATTGCATTGTTGGCTACACTTCGGTTGTATCAGAAAAACGATCTTAGCCATGAGGATGATGGCCGTAAATTTAAAGTAGCGACTGATAATAGTGAAAAGTTACCCTGGGAATGGCAGTTGGATCGTGATGACGCGCTTCATCTCGAAGAATACTACAAGGCGGTAGATGTGCTGATACGCTATTTGAACGATGAAGAACCGGAAGAATGGACGAATAGTGATACGTATAAGTTATCCCAAACATTGCTTATCCGTAATGGCGCATCATTCGATAGATATTTCCCGATCGAAAAAAGTGAAAGGATGTTTCTCATTCTTCTTCCGTTTATACAGGAAGCGCAACAGCTTTCTGTGAAGCGGGCTTATGGCGTGACGTCATGGGATGTGCTGGTGACAGAAAAAGAAGTACCGGAGACGGATGCCCATTTTGCAGCTTGCAAGGCTGTGGCATTGCTGGCTATGAGTATGGCGCTTCGCCGGTTGTCACTGAGCGTGATACCGGGCGGAATTGTACGTAAGTTTATGGCAGAAAGCGGTATGGGTAAAAGCGAACCGGTTTTGTTGGAAGATGTGAACAGGGTTTCACAATGGCTGGCGGATGATGCTGCTGTATGGATTGATGAAATGAAGCGGGCACGTGATGGTAGTATTCCGGAATATGACCTGCTTCCAAAGAATGACAAACGAAATAAATATTGCCGATTATGAATGTAGTACAAAGACCTAACGCAAGAGAGTTTTGCGGTACGATGCGTGATTATATCATAGATACGGATAGCTCCATAAGTTTTTCGGTCCGCTACGGCGGTAGAATTATTCTCGAAGAGGAGTATGTGCCGGATGCGGATTATAAGGTGCGTACTCGCGGGCTGGGTAAGTTCTGCGAACTGGCATTGTGGGGAGTGTGGTGTGCCGGAGAGAATACGACTCAGACGGATGCAGCCGGTGACTTTACGTTTCTCATCAATGGGGTGGAGGATATGACTTGCTTTGTAATGTTCAGCCGGTTGGCAACCAAAAAGGATGCTGCAGCTCCGGGATGTCTCAGCGAGATTACTCAGAAAGTAACATATCCTGCAACTAAGGAGTACGTCAGCGGTTTCCCAATTATGGAAGCCGGCAGGAAAGGTGTTAAAGTAACTGCGTATTGGGATGATAATACCGAAGAAACGAAATTTGTTGCGATCACGTCGGAGGGGGATGATAGTGCAGTTTATACTTTTGATTCCAGTCCGGACCGCATAAGCACTCTGTTTGGCAAACCCGATATCGTCCAATATAAAGTGATGGTTTCTAATGGAGCGATCTTGTTTACTGTTAACCGTACCAGATATATGGACATGTGGTGTTTCCGCTTTAAAAATGTGTATGATATGCCGGAAACATTGACTGTAACCGGAGGCCTGAAAATGGCTGGTAGCAATGAGAGTGATACGGCTGTTATGTACGGTGTCGATCGTAATTTTGCAGTGAAAGTGACGGATGAATATACGGCTAATAGCGGGTGCATTTTCTTACAGAGTGATTATAAACTATGGCATAACTTGCTTAATACACAAGAGGCAAGCATCTTCGTAAATAACGAATGGATACCGATTGTGATTACTAAACAGAAGTTTGACCGCGAGTTTCGTCGTAGTATATTGAAGACGGTTGAATTTAGTTTTCGAATGGCAAATCCGGAACAGAATAATCTGATAGAGCTATGATTAACATACTGAAATATAGAGAAATGATGCTGGAGCTGAAAGAACGGGTTAATGCTGTCAGCAGAACAAAAATAGACGGTGTTGTGATAGCTGTCAGCGAAAAACACCTGGTGAAAAATTTAAAGGATAAAGACGGATTGATTTTATGCTCCAACTATCCAGACTCCACATCTGCCGGTGTTGAAGATAGCTATACCGATCATAATAATGTGATACTGTTTTTACTTGAGAAAGTGCCTTCCGGTCAAGAGACGGATGAAGAAGAGTTGATGCACTACGAAAGTATCCAACGGGTAGTGCAACTTCTTAAAACCCAACTTCGTGAAATGGATTTTACGTGCGGATATATATCCGGGGCTGAGAATATAACAACAGAATGGGAATATGACGTTTTCGGCGGCTGGAACGGACTTAGTATCGGACTTAAATTGAGTGATTATGACTGAACTCATCATTGATGGTGTACATGCTGAACTTCCGAAAGATTTCAATGTGCAGGTGAAACGTGAGAATCCATTTTTTACGAAAAATGGAGAATATACTTATGATATTACGTTGCCACTTACAAATCCGACTAATGCTGCGCTATACCAGCACATTAATCGTATTAACAGTATACAGGAGGCGAATGCCAAGAAACGTTCGGCCATATTGCTGGCGGATAATCGGACCTATTGTAATGGAACGGAGGTCATAACCGGATGGACTGAAAAGGCCGTTAGTATCCAAATTGCTTCGGGTAATTCTGAATTCAACTACTTTATAGGAGGTGATGCGCTTATTTCATCACTTGATATGAAAACGACTGACACAGCCGGGCAGCTGCTTGTGAATTTCGTGAAGAAAGTTTATCCGGAGGTGGAATTTTGTCTTGCTCCGATAGTTGATGAATCTACCGGAGATGTTATCAATAACTGGGCAATGACTACCAATATTGATGGCGTGGCCAATGAAGACCCCATGATGTGGATGAACAGCATGGGAAATATATTCCCACAACCTTATCTTATTTGTTTTGTGGCAGAACTCATCAGGGCGCTTGGCTATGAGCTGGAATACAATCAATTAGATGAGACACGATACAGATATCTGTATATATGCAATGCGGCACGTACTCGTAAGTGGAGTGAGATGCTTCCCGGTTGGAAGGTGAACGAGTTTCTTACACAGCTGGAAACATTATTCAATCTGTCATTCCTGGTAGACAATAAAAGCCGGAAAGTAAGATGTGTGTTCAAGAATTCATTTTATGACGGTAACAAGATGAACCATGTCCGCCAGGTGACGGATGTCTACGAGGTTAATGTAGAGGAGAGTTCTGAAATAGATGATCCTGTTGTATCTAACCTTGAATATAAGTATGAAGATAGTGAATTTTGGCGGTACGCGTCACTCTCTGAAACGGTAATGAATAAAGCAAAGCGGGATGTAATCCCCGCTGATTTTAAAGGTTCTGGTCAAAATACACGTGTTGGCAGTTGGTTTGCCATGGAAGAGCATCAGATTACGGATACTATTTATATGGATGAATTGGATGGGCATGAATATCTGTACGGTTCTTATTATAAGGATGACAATGCAAAGGATTATAGCTATTTCTTAGTAAACCAGTTCGGAAAACTCACCCGAAAGGATACTTCCCATACCGTAGGGCTTGATATCGTTCCGGCTACGTTTGTGCGTAATGAGATTATTTTCTATAATTATCATGAGATTAAGAAGAAATGGAGATATATTCCTACTGTGTCCGGAAGCGGTGCGCCTCAGGAAGAAACTGAACAGGAGTTGATTGATATGGTCCGGAACAATACGTCCGTTGCTTCTGAATCCAAGAGACCTGTTCAATTGGCTTTTTATTCCGGTATGGCCGTGGCTATGGTTTATAATAGGGTATCCATGCGGCAGCCTGCACCGTATGCGGACACATTACTGGGTACGTATATCGGTGAACGTGGGGCATTGCTAAATCCGTCCCTTAGTCAGGGGGAGTCTCTTAGCTTTCGGGTTTTGGATACAGATTTCTATCAAGGCGGATATGATATTGATTATCTGCATCCGATTAAACTTAATAGTTATGATCCGAATCTCTACGATCCGCGTGGACTGTTTGAAATACGTAACAAACGCTATGTTTGCAAGGAAATGGAATATACTCTTGATGCTTATGGCCGTAAGGGAGCCTGGACAGGTGCTTTTTATCCGATCCGCATTAGTGATACGGAAGCAGAGCAGCGCTGGATACTTACTGACGGAAAATGGCGTGACGGTGGAGTTTGGCTGGATAATGGACGCTGGTTGGATGAATAGTTCGATATTAATAGATAAAGGTCTGGTAGTTTGTTCTATCAGGCCTTTTTTCTGTCCTTTTTTAAGGGAATGAGTGGGAATACCTTTGCACTGATTAATTGTGTAGGTAGTATGGCGATAAGTATAAATGATTTCAGAATGGCGATCCGGATTGATAATTCGGAGGCTAAAATAAAATTTGAGGAGACCAAAGAACAGATTGCTTCTGTACGGGCAGAAATGGAAAAACTGGCTTCGGAGGGTAAAAAGAAATCTGAAGAATACGAGGCTCTCAAACAAAAACAGGATGAACTGAATAAGAGCCTGGCTGAATATCGTAAAGAAGGAGTGAAAACGGCGTTATCTTATGCGGAACTGCGGAAAGGGGCGTCACAGCTGAAACGGGAAATGGATAGGGCCACTCCCGGTTCTGAAAAATGGAAAGCTTTACGTCAAGATTACCTGCTGACTAAGCAACGGATGAAAGAACTGGAAATACAGGCAAGGGATACCCGGTTTTCTCTTTCAAAGGTGGCGGATGGTTTTAATAGATATGCAGCCATTGGTGCCGGTGCAGTTGCTTCGCTTACCGGTATGGTCGTAACGGCCCGTAAATGTGTTGATGAGTATGCGGAAATGCAGGAGGCTGAAGCACAGGTTATCAAATATACGGGTATGACCAAAGAAGAAGTTGCGGCTTTGAATGAAGAATTCAAAGCTATGGATACCCGTACTGCTCGTGAGAAATTAAATGCTTTGGCCGGTGATGCGGGACGCTTGGGAATTACAGGCAAAAAGGATGTATTGGAGTTTGTAGATGCCGCTGATAAAATCAATGTGGCACTGGGTGAAGATTTGGGAGAAGATGCCGTTAAAAACATCGGAAAACTGGCACAGATGTTTGGCGAAGATAAAAAACTTGGATTGCGCGGTGCAATGTTATCTACCGGTAGTGCTATCAATGAGGTAGCGCAGAATTCCAGTGCGGCCGAGGATTATTTGGTTGGATTCACAGCTCGTGTGGCGGGTGCAGCGAATCAGGCAAAGGTTGCTCAGGGGGACATCCTGGGATATGCTTCTGTACTTGATCAAAACATGCAGCAGCAGGAAATGGCGGCGACAGCTTTCCAGACACTGATGATGAAGATGTATCAGGAACCGGCTAAGTTTGCAAAAATGGCAGGACAGAGCGTGGAAGACTTTTCCACGCTTATCAAAAAGGATGCGAATGAGGCAATACTTCAGTTTCTGGAGACATTGAATAAGAAAGGAGGGCTTGATCAGCTGGCTCCCATGTTCAAGGAGATGGGGTTGGATGGTGTTCGGGCTTCTGGTGTCATTAGTACGATGGCCGGCAAAATAGAAGATATCCGTAAGGCACAGAAATTGGCGAATGATGCGTATCGAGATGGTACGAGCATCATTAATGAATTCAATGTGCAAAACAATACGGTGCAGGCTGGTCTTGAGAAGGCCAAGAAGGATTTTAAGGATGTGCGGGTGGAACTTGGTGAAAAACTACAGCCGGTTATGAAATACATGATTACGACCGGTAGCCTGACGGTTAAAGGGTTGAAAGCAGTAGTTTCCGTATTGTTTGAATATAAAGGGATCATATTATCAACGATTACAGCAATAACCGCATATACTTTGTGGATAAAGGCCGGAGCGATTGCAACTGCCGCCTATAATACTATCACTAAAGCAGCTACATTAGCTACCAATCTGTTTAATAAGGCAACAAAGGCAAGCCCTTGGGGACTTGTTGCTGCCGGGGTATCGGCTGTGGTTTCGTACTTTACTGTTTTCAAAACGAAATCAGATGAAGTTACGGAATCGCAAAAACGGTTGAATGATGAGTTAGAGCGTACAAAATCTACAATGGATTTAATCGCTGGCGTGAAAGTGAGTGCTGAGAATCTACAGTTCCTTACAGATAAGCAGAAAGAGCAGCTGAAAGAAGATGCTAAACGAGGAATTGACGAATTAGATGGCCTGATAACCAAAGGTATGATTGCCAATAAACAATGGTATGAGTCGGAGAAAAATAGCTTATTGAAGTTGGCAGGAGATAATGAGATACTGAAAAAATCATATATGAATGGTCTTGAAAAAGATTTGCATGAGCGTATGCAGGTTATTGCTGGATATATGGATAAGAAAAATGAGTTGGAGAAGATTGTATCTATGGTTCCTGATAATGCATCGGGTACGGGCGGTGCGGCAAATGAAAAAACTCTGGACAAAGAATTGTCTATGCGTGAAGAAAAACTGAGGCAAGAGATGCAGGTTGAACAAAACTTGCTTAAAGAGAAGTTCTTGAACGAGGACATGATTCAGGAAAAATATCAGCAAGAATTATATAGAGCAGAAATGAGTTATCTTTTGAAGCGTAAGGCTTTGTTGGAGGCTTATGGCAAGGATGTCTCTGGTATTCAGGGGCAGATCTATGACAAGATGATTGCAGAATCAGACCGTTTGGCACAGGCGGCTAAGGTTGCCGATAAAAATGCGCAGTCTGATAATTTGGCTGTTATTGATGAAGAATATCAGATTCAAAGAGCCGCATTGAAGCAGGCTTATGTCTCAGGTGATATCAAACGGGAAGCTAACTACCTGGAACAGCTGAAGGAGTTGGAACGGCAATATCTGGAAGAACGGAGAGATATGTTGGCTGCTTATGAAGAGGATACTTCTTCCATTGACAGTAGACTGCAGGATATGGATATGGCTGATAAGAAGGACGGTAAGGAAAAACAGCGTGAACAAGGTTTCCGGGAAATAGATGAGACTTTTTCTTTCCCTCAAAAAAATGACATTTTACAAGCGATGTATGATGCTGATTTGATTTCTTATGAAGAATATCAGGATGAGAAATCTCGGATTGCAGAGGAACGCGAACAACAGCGGGCAGATACGGCAAGAGCTGCATTGGATGTAATAGGACAGGCCGCTTCAGCAGCCAGTCAAGTTGTCGGTGCATTACAAGATGCAGAAATAAGTAAGGTTACTCGTAAATATGACAAGCAAATAGCTGCTGCCAAGAAAGCTGGTAAAGATACCACAAAACTTGAGGAAGAAAAGGAAGAAGCTATTAATCAGGTAAAAAAGAAATATGCGGATAAACAGTTTGCTGCCGCTGTATTGCAGGTGACGGCCAGTACTGCGGTTGCTGCAATGGAAGCATATAAGGCCATGGCCGGGATCCCGATTGTTGGACCGGCATTGGGAGCTATTGCTGCTGCTGCAGCTGTTGCCAGTGGTGCTGCACAAATAGCTGTTGCGAAACAACAACGTGATGAAGCGAAGGGGTTGAAGTCCGGCGGTTATTCTGATGATTATGTAGAAGGGTATACTAAGAGTGGGAATCCGGATGATGTGGCTGGCGTGATACCCGTACACAAGAATGAGTTCGTGACCAACCATGAGGGGGTTGCTAATCCGCATGTTCGTCAGTTCCTTGATGTGTTTGATGTAGCACAGAAGAATGGAACAATCCGTATGCTTAATACTACACAGATATTAGAGCAGGTCCGTACTCGTAGTGGCAAGTACAGTGGGGGATATAGCGAAGAAGGTAACGGCATTTCACAACAATCTTTTGCTGGATCATCTTCTACGGAATTGACTCCGGAACTGCGTTCACAGATTGTGGAATTGTTGCGAAGGAACAATGAATTGTTGGTCGCTATTCGTGATAAAGATTTAGTTGTGGATCCTCGTAAAGTACGTGATGGGATAAGGCGGGTGGAGCAATTGGAAAGTAATGTGAGCCGTTGATGCTGTCCTTTTTCTTGAACATTTGAGCTACTAATTTTGCAACATCATGAATGTATATGAGGCAATAAATCAAATGAGGGCATGTAGTGAACGCGGGGAGACTTTTTCCTTTGCGTTCATGAGTTATAGCTATGAACGTCGGAGAAGTGAAGGTGTCGTGAAGATCGAACATGCCCGGCTTCGTAAACAAAGCCATAAGAAAAATAATCGATTTGCTGATTATATGCTGAATTTCATTGATATGGATACAATGGATTATGAAATGTGCTGGCAACCTCTTCTTCTTGAGTTTAACGGTATCGAATTGGAGTTGAAATAGATATGGATAATAAATATGAAAATATAATTCCTTGGAATGGGGCCAATGATACCGGACGTGACGTCCGTATGAAATGGAAACGTAATTTTGAGAAAGTCGGATTGAATTTTCAAAATATAGATGAATTGTTAGGGTTATTGGCCGATGAATTGGACACAAAGTTAAGTCGGACTGATTCAGATACTGCCAAAGGAATAATCACCTTTCTCAAAGGGCTTGTTTCAGAGGAAATAATCCAGGCTTTGTCCGGGGTGGAAATCGGCGCGAACGGCAGCGGCATTACTGTCCTTGAGAATGGCGCCTCCCAGGCTGTAGTTGATTATCTGTATGTCAAGATCAAGGCCGTATTCGATGAGCTTGAAGTCAAGAAGAAAACATACGTAGGTGGTGAGCAGGTGATATCCCATGCAGGGATGAAGTGTATTAAGGTGGAGGAGCTGGCTGACGCCTACCGTTGCTATTTCAAAGCCAAGGAGGACGATATGGAGATAGAGAATCAGTTCTCGGTCGGTTCTCTCGCCATTGCTCAGGAATGTAACATCAAGACTGGAGTGTCGCAACATGCCGGCAACCGTTATTATTGGCGTGCCGTAACATCTGTCGGCAGTGACTACATCGACCTTTCCAAAACAGAATGTGATAAGAATGTGGAGAATGATATACCTGCGATTGGTGATGATATTGTCGGCCTCGGACATAAGACGGATATTACCCGTCAGGGGGCTATTATCTTGTCGTCAGTCGACGAGGTTGCACCCTCTATTATCCTGTATCAGGGAATTAATGATTTTTCTCTGGCAGGTAAGGACGTGATTGCCCTTGACTTCGACAAGTCTACCGGCAGGGCGAGAATGCGGGTGTATGGGGATACTTATATTGGAGCCAGAGACAGGAGCAGTTATATTGAGTTTACCCCTGAAGGGCTAAAGGTTAAGGGTAAGTTCCTTTCAACTGCAACAGGTAAGGATATAGATGGTTTGATAAATGAAATATTATCAGAGCTTGAATTAGTAAAAGAACAGTCGGACAGAGAACTGACATTTTGGTTCTTTGATTATGAGCCTACCCTTTTCAACATCCCTGCCAGTGAATGGACTACTAGTGAACTGCGAACCATACATGAAGAGGATCTCTTTTACAATATCGATTCAGGTTTTGCATATCGTTTTGAAAAAAATGAAGATGGTTCTTATTCCTGGAATAGTATCACCGACCAGCAGACTGTTAAAGCATTGGAGAATGCCGCAAAAGCGCAGGATACGGCAGACGGGAAACGTAGGACCTTTGTTTCGCAGCCAACGGACTCCCAGCCATATGATGTTGGTGACCAGTGGGTGAACGCCACCTACGAGCAACTATATAGTAATGATACATTGGTATGCAAGACAGCCAAGAAAGCAGGTGAGACATTCAGTATTAACCACTGGCAACCGTCGAATAAGTATACTACAGCCGAGATAAACAATCTGGGTGACAGAATTACAGCAGTGGCCAATAGGTTCAATGCTGACGGTACATTGAAAAACAAATCCGGACTTGTAATCACCGCTGATTTTTCTAAACTATTTTCAGAAGCCGTTGACAATAGCGGCCTTGTAAAAAAAGCAGACATATCCACCTTTATCACAAAGGATGACGCCGGTGAGCTGATATCGAATGCAGAAATCAACGCTGATAAAATCAACTTCTTAGGTAAGACCACCATTAACGGAAATTTCGTAGTGGACGCCGATGGTCATGTGACAATGAAGAACACTACTGTGACTGGTACGATTGTCGCGAATAATGGTAAGGTGGGCGGATTCAAGATTAGCGGCAATGGATTGACCAATGCCAATGATAACGGTTCGTTCACCAATGACGCTTATGTAATTTTTCGTAACGACACCCACAAGTGTTTTGCCGGTATAGGCGGCAATGTGCTTCCTGCATCCACAGGACAACGTGGAGTAGCACGCTTCGAGAACCATGATAAAAATGACTGGTGGGGACTGGGAAGCAATTATACTATGCTCGTTTCTGCACAGGGTGCTGCGAATAATTGTGCCATAGCATTCAATGGAGGTTATATGAGTGGGGTAGCTGTCAAGGTTCAAATCATAGACTCTGCCACTACTATCAGCCGGAGTACGGTTTGTGTGCAGTTTATCAACACAACGAATATTGTCGTCAATCTTCCTGATATGGAAGAATATGATGACGGGCATGTGATTTTCATAAAGGGAATGGGAAGCGGCCTTGTACGTCTCGTTACCGGATACGGCAGACAGATCGATGGAAAGAGGATGAGAAATACATTTTCATCTACTCCTCTCTTAGAGAAAAATGTAGGAAACGGAGAGTCTCTAAGATTGATTTATTCTCGTGATTTAACCAATAAAGACGGATATTTCGGTTGTTGGACTTATTTTTAATGAAGTGTAATATGAAAATAAATTTTAAGAAATTAGAAGCCCAGACCTCTTTCCTTGGGAAAAAGACAGTATTTGACATAGCCGAAGATTTTGGCAATCAGATGATGTATAACGGTTCTGTTTTACTGGATATCGGATTTGAGGATTTGGCAAAGACTATCTATTATTCCAAGAGTGAAGTCGAAATCCCTGAACGCTACATTCCAGCTCTAATTAACGTTATGCAGGAGTCTCAATTCGTTGCGGCAGTAAAAAGGGAAGTGATTAAACGTCTTACAGAAAAGCAAGTATAATGGGCTATATCAAGTTTCGCCTGAACAGTCACAAAACAGATAATGCTGGGAATATGACTCGTGCTGCCATCAGCCGTATCGAAAGTGATATGGCTGATACCGGCACATTCGAACTAAACCTGATAATGCACTCCCTTTCCGCTCCGGGCGGCAAGATAGCGTTGGTTTCCGAATTCATACTTGGCTCAGGTATGCTGAATAATGACAATGATATATTAGGATGACATGGATAAACTGAACAGGGAATTTCTGAAAGGAAACGTTCTGAAGGCAGAGGAGCTGAATGAACTGGTAGGTAAAATCAATGAACTGGTAGATGGACATCTGATCATCGGCGAGACACGTGGTACGGCTTATGACGGTGGTGCAGGCGCCGAACTGGCGCAGATGGTGCGTGAGTTGGCCGGTGCTGCCGGCACTGTGTATAGCGTGTATATCCGTAACAACATGCCCTCCCTCGGCTTTGCCACACAGTACGGTGAGGAATGTGTGTTGGATTTCAGCTTCATTTCCCAGTACAGGGACAGTATGGACCAGCCGTACAAGCCTACCGGTGAGCTTGGCCTGTGTACGGTAATGGTGAAGAACTCTAAATATACCGATTTTACGGTCATCAAGCAGATGGAAGTGTCCTCGGGTATTTCTATAAAGATTGATGTGGCCGAGTGGCTCTCTCCGGGGAGCAACAGCGTCAAGGTGACGTGCAAGGGGGAGAATACGGACAAGCCGGCCTCTCCTGTCACGTTTACCGTCCAGATGACCTCTCTTGGCGTCAGTGCTCCCAACTTCGCCTGGTGGACGGCGTTTTCCTCCGATTTCGGCATACCGATGATGATCAACGGGAACATCAGCAAGGTGCTGCATGTCACCGTCACCGGGGACGGCTACGCCCAGAGCTACGAGAAGGTGCTTGGTACCGCCATCTATATGGACACGCCTTACAACTATGTCATCTCTCATCCGGGGACGACCGGCATCTTCAACGTCAGTTTCTATCTGTCGAATTCTGATAATACGATTCAGACTAAATCCGTATCCGTCAATGTTATGTGTATCACCTCCGGGCAGAACGTGAAGTTGATGTGTGTCAACAATGTGGCACAACTGCTTACCAACTGGCAGGACAATATCGTATTTGACTACGCTATCTATGACGGGCAGTCCGCAACAACCGATGCGACTTTTGCCATCGCCAAGGATGGACGTGAAGTGTACAGCTCCGAGAACAACGCCATTACGGCCAACGCCAAAAATACACTTACCTATCCGATGGAAGTCGATACCGACGACGACAGCAATTTTGACGTGGTAGTATCCGCCACCAGTGGCGACACCGACCTCATCACTCCGTTAATAATGGCCGTCAACAACTCACTTGGTTATTCAGCTACGGCAGGGGCAGTGCTGTATATCAATCCGCGTACCCGCAGCAATTCACAATCCAATTACAAGGATATCGTTAACGAAGTTGACAAGGGCTCTATTCCGGTCACATGGAGCAATATCAACTGGGGTAATGACGGCTGGGCAACGGACGGTGACGGCGTGAAGGCTCTGAAGATATTTGCACGTAGCAAGGCTGTGATAGACTACAGGCCGTTTGCGGTGGAAGCTGCCCGCAAGGGTAAGACCATCGAACTGGATTTCAAAGTGGAGAATGCGTCCGATGCATCGAAAGACATTATCAGCATAGCCGAGGACCGGGCGGACGGAACCCGGGTTGGTCTGAAAGTCAGCGGGGATAACGTGTCTTTCTTCTCACAGTCGCGGCATGACAGCACCACTCAGGATGTGCCTATTGACAACGGTGTGCGCATACGTCTCACCGTTGTCGTGATGCCGGATGCATACGGTAACGCCGGGTTCAATATCGCCTGTATATACATCAACGGCAAGAAGAACCGCCAATATGCCTATGAGAACAACGACTATTTCAAGAACAACGGGCAGATTGTGCTTGGCAATGACTATGCCAACCTGTATCTGTACGGGCTGCGCATCTATGACAGCGCATTGACTTCGGAGGGCGTGCAGAAGAACTATATCAACCAACTGGTGACCACCGACGACAAGCAGGCGGAGAAGAACGACAATGCCGTACTGGACGCCGAAGGTGTGAATATAGAATTTACTGCAACAAAGAGGCTGTACAACGTGTTCGTGATTGACAAGCCTTTCCCGAACTTGAATAACCCTTCAGGCGTTGCCGGTAATCTGGAAGTATTCTTCAAGGACAAGCCGGAGAGGAACTTCACGCTTACCAACCTGCTGGTGGAAGGGCAGGGAACTTCATCAAAGAAATATCTGGAATGGAACATACGTTTCAAACTGAAGGGACTGAAGGATGCGGACGGCAACAAGATAAACTCCATTGCCACGTATGCGGACGGAACCACCGACAAGAACAAAGTCCTTATGTTTGACGGTGTGCCGAAGTCCGGACGCCTGACAGCCAAGAAGAACTGGGCGAGTTCCATGCAGGACCACAAGGCCGGTTCTGTATCCGCCTACAATGATTTGTACAAGGAAATGGGGCTGAGGAACGAGGCTATGGTTTCCGACCCCCAGATTCGTGTGGCGGTCTATCAGGAACCGTTTATCGGCTTTTCGAAGTCGGTCAACGAGGAAGGCCAGGATATTTATACTTGTATGGGAGAATTTACGTTCGGCCCCGACAAGGGAGATGACCTGTGTTTCGGTTATGACACCTCCGCCTATCCGGAACTATTGTCTGTGGAAGGCTCTGACAACGCACCATTGGGTGCACTGTTCCGCGTTCCCTGGAATCGTAATAAATCATATTGGGCCTATAATCCTGACGAAGAAGCTTTCCAATACAACAATACGAACTGCTGGGATTTCAATGCAGGAGAGCTGAATACAGATGAGACGGAACCATTGTCCGCGCAGAAGTGGATAGGCACCTATAATGCGGTGTATGTATGCAGTAACCGCATCCGCCCGTTCAATGGAACATTAGCCGATCTGAATGCTTCCATAACTGAATATCGCAGTACAGGTTATGAGTACTGGATTGCCAAGGCCGGTGACGCAAACCTGTACAACCTCTATTATTACGAAGCGTCGGAAGGAAGGTTCATATCTTCGGATGTCGGAAACGGCGCAATCAATCTCCGAACGCAACTGAATGGCTATCTGAACAATGACTTGTCAGCCTTTACTGCTGACCAGTTGAATGAACTGTTCATCAACGCAAGAAAGCAGCTATTCCGGGATACGATGCCGTCCTTGTTCGATATTGACGATGCAGTGCTTCAGTACTGTTTCGTGGAGTTTACAGCGGGTACCGACCAGCGGGCGAAAAACACATACCCGTATAATTTCTGTACAGCTGGCAGCAAGTGGCGTTGGCGGCTGGATGACGCCGACACCATTTTCCCGATTGACAACCAGGGACAGGACAGAAAACCGTACTGGTGTGAGATGCATGATTTCTACGATAACGGCCAACCGATATGGAACGGTGAGACCTCGGTATTCTGGAACATGCTGGAACTGTCCTTCAGTACTGAAATCATTGCAGGTATGCGCAAGATGCTCACCGCTATGGAAACGGTATGCGGACAATCCTTTGGTACCCCGTATGATAAGGTGTATGCATTTTACAAGAAGTACTATCTCGGTGTGAAGGAATATTTCCCGGCAACACTTGTCAATGCTGATGCGAAACGTTATGAAATTGCTAAGATAGCCTATGATAACGGCAGCTATACAAATGATACTGACCCTATCACCCAATCCCATGGTGATTTTTATAGCGCTGAAACAGCCTGGGTGAAGAAGCGCATCATGTACATCATGTCGAAATACGGTTACGGTCTGTTCTCCAACAGCGGCACTGACACAATTATCGTGCGTGCCGCCGGTGACCTGATAGAGTACGAGATAACTCCGGCATTCGACATGTACCCGGCCATTGCCAACGGTACATCCATTGTTCAGGGCAGGCGTACCAAAGCCGGAGAAACCTGCAAGATGACTATTGATCTTGGGGGCTCTGCCGACCAGCAGAACGCTATTCAAGCGGCAAGCTGGCTACTTTCCATTGGTGACTGGCACAAGAAGAATGTGTCCGGCACGATGGTAGTTCGCGGCAGGCGTCTGACCGAACTTATTCTTGGCAGCAAGACGGATGCAGTAACCATTTCCATTACCGGACTTACACTTTCCGACTGTGGGAGTATGCAGAAGGTGTTGCTGTCCAATATCGCCAGTCTGCAAGGGTTTCTCGACCTGACCGGCTGTCAGAACCTTCGTGAAATCTACGCTGACGGCACGAACCTCAGCCAGATCAAAGTTCCTGATGGCGGCGGTCTTGAGGTTATCGAGTATCCGGCCAACAACAAGTATGTCTCTTTCCGTAATTTTCCACTGTTGACGACAGAAGGGCTGGGTATCAGTTTGTGCAAAACGGGCATCACCGACTTTTGGATCGAGAATTGTCCGTTGCTGAATCCTATCCAAGTCCTGTCCGATATCATTGCCGCCCAGCAACCCCAAGGAGATAGGCATGCCCTGCTGCATATACGTACCGTAGGCTTTGACGAGGAATACCATACGCCTGATGCCCTTGACATGCTTGCTCGGCTTGCCGATGGTACTTATACGGGACTTGACAGTTCCGGCCTTGCCGGTGACGAGCCTGTACCGGTGCTGGACGGTACAATCACTGTACACTCCAAGTACTATCAGGACTCGGTGGACGCACTCAGAGGTATTTTCACAAGACTTAATCTGATAATGGATGGGGAACCGGCCATCAGGTTTAAGGATGCGGAAGTGTTCCGGGTACTGTTGGGGGCTACTGTCGGTTTTATAGACCCAGGCAATATTGACGGACATATGGCACGTAAGGTAGATTACGACGCGGACGGTCTCCTGACGTATGGAGAAGTGGCGGCGGTACAGACGTTATCCGACAGATTGGATAATACTCTTAGTGTCTTTGTCTTTAAGTATGACGGTTCAGGCAGTAATACTGCCATTGAGACATTCGATGAATTTCAGTATTTTACAGGTGTGTCGATAATTAATTTAAGAGCCTTCTACGGGTGTTCTTCATTGCGTAGTATTATTCTTCCGCCCAATGTTAAGACTATACGGGACTACGCTTTTTCAAGTATCGCCATTACCGAGCTGGTTGTTCCGGAAGGATGCCGGATTATCGGGGACGGTATTGTCGATTTATGTAAGCAATGTAAACTATTAGACCTGCCAAGCACGCTTACCTCTATCGGCTCACGTCCAAACAATAAGGGGAGCAAGAATCTGGTACTAATCTGCAGAGCTGCCACGCCACCTGCTTTTGACGGTTCTTGGTCTTATAATAATGACGGCAAGCCGACAGCCATTTACGTGCCTGACGCCAGTGTGTCGGTCTATCAGTCTGCTACCGGCTGGAGTGGGTCCGGCAATTTGATTAAAGCTCTATCTACCTATCATCCTTAAAAATATCAATATGGAAATATTAGAAATTAAAACAACAGTACTTAAAGCGGCAGAGGGGAAAGTGCTCCGCCGTAAGTCCGACGGGCACGTGTTCGGCAATGAAATTTATCTCGGTTACACCTATTATCTGCATGGTAGAAAATTAGAAGAGCCGTTTTTTGAACTACCGGAACATTACGAGGAAATCGATGCTCCGGAAGAACTGGGTAGCGATGGAGAATAAGATCTCTGTCGCTACAACTATTTCACATAACTCGACAAGGGATATATGATACCGCTTGATTTACTCCAACCTTCAGCCACCTTGTAAGCGGACACACTTTCATTCGGCACGTAAATGGCTGTGGGTTTGCCACCGGCAGTGTATGTCCAAGAACCATTGAAGGCAGGTGGTGTAATTGCACGACAGATTACCACCAGATTCTTGCTCCCTTTATTGTTCGGTCTTGTCCCAATCTTTTTGATAGTACTTGGAAAGTCAATTAGCACACAGGTAGTACATGATAATAAGACATCGGAACCTACGTTTTCGCATCCTTCATTGATTATGAGCTTTTCAATTCCCGTAAAACTAAAAGCTTCTGCTCCGATGCTCGTAATGCTGGTGGGTAATGTTATTTGCTTTAAAGAGCTACACCGAATGAAGCTTTTTGTATGCAATGCCGTTACTCTGGTAAAATACTGAAACTCATCAAAGCTTTGAATTACATCATTTCCTGTCTCCGAATCGCCAACAAATATACTATACATGTTATCCGCACGATCGGAGAGGCTCGTAATTCTTTCCACTTCTTCAAGAGTTAGGAAACCGTCCCCGTCAGCATCTATTTTGCTTATCGTTTCTCCTATGTGCGCATTTCTTGAGACTAATACTCTAAGTACTTCCGCATCTTTAAACCTGATGGCCGGTTCCCCATCCATTATCAGATTAAGTCTTGTGAAAATACCTCTGAGTGCGTCCACCGAGTCCTGATAGTACTATGGTAAAGACATTTTATTCTTTGGATATTTGTTATTTATAACTATCATTGTAGCAACCAAGAGCTTAGTGGCAACTTATGTTGTCACCGAGCTCTTTTTTTATGTCCTTTTAAAAGAATAACCTTGCCGATATCTTTGTATCGGGAAATAAGTAATTATAGTCGAATGGATATGAAGGATTGGGTTATGTTGGTGACCGCTCTTGGCGGTATTGAGGGGGTAAAACAGTTGTTAAAATGGTTGATGTCCCGGAAGACCAATGCACGTATTGAGGATGCGCATGCTGATGTGGAGGAGTTTAAGGCACTTCGTGAATACAACGAGTTCCTGCAGAAGCAACTTTCAGAGAAGGAACAGCGGTTTGTAGAGCAGACGGACCGGCTCCGTAAAGTGCAGGATGAACTATTCACATTGAAAGAAACTAATTCGGACTTAAAGTTGGAATTGGCTTTAAAACGATGTGAGAGAAAGAACTGCGGTAATAGAGAACCGCAAAACGGATATTAATTGAAAAGGAGGATAAAAAATGAAAGTCTTGATTGACAACGGGCATGGCAGTAACACTCCTGGCAAGTGTTCTCCGGACGGCCGGTTGAGAGAGTATGCTTATACTCGTGAGATAGCTGAACGTCTGGTGATGGAGCTTAGAAAGAACGGAATTGACGCTGAACGTATCGTCAAGGAAGAAATTGATGTTCCATTGGCAGAGAGATGCCGTAGAGTGAATGAGTATAAAGCTTCTGAAGCTATACTTGTTTCTATTCACTGCAATGCTGCCGGTAATGGAAGTGATTGGATGTCTGCCCGCGGTTGGGAAGCATGGACCAGTGTTGGTAAAACCAAGGCTGATAAACTGGCTACTTGTTTGTACGAGGATGCTGAACACTGTTTGCCGGGAATGAAAATGCGCAAGGATATGACAGATGGTGATCCTGACAAAGAATCACAGTTTTACATACTGAGGCATACGAATTGTCCGGCTGTTCTTACTGAGAATCTGTTCCAGGATAATAGGGAGGATGTGGAGTTCTTGTTGTCCGAGGAAGGTAAAAGGGCTATTGTCTCGCTTCATGTGTGGGGTATTATGAAATATTTGGGCTTATGAAAAAGTTGCTTTGGATATTAGTTGTATTGCTGGTGGTCGGTTGTGTGGCAGCTTGGTTCCGTCCGCATGAGCAGCCTCCGGCAGAAGTTCGTGTAGAGACGAAGATACAGACGGTTGTAAAGGTTGATACGTTACTTATCTCGTCGCCTATGGCACCTCTGTTAGTTTTCCAGCTAATAGACACTATTCGTATTGGTGACACTGTTGTTCATCGTGAGCAGGCTTATTATGAGGATAGTCTTTACCGGGCGTGGGTGAGCGGATATCGGCCGATGTTGGATAGTTTGCAGATATTTCCGAGAACTGTGTATCGGACGGTAACAAATGACATCTCTCATACGATTAAGCCAAGAAAGAAACGTTGGGGATTCGGGTTGCAAGTCGGTTATGGATATCCTGGGGGATTCTATGTGGGGGCCGGTGTGAGCTATAATTTGTTTATGTGGTAGCAGGTTTTATTGGTTAAAGGAATTTGTAGAAGGGGTGGCTGGATAGGTTACTCTTCTTATAATCCGCCTCTGAAATGCTTTGTCTCTTCGTGCACTGATAGTGCATCTCCCTTTAAATACTTATTAGTGGTCGATATGTCGCTGTGTCTCGCTTGATCACGTGCTACTACTATTCCTTCTGCATTTGCCAGATCGCGGATACCAGTATCTTTTAAACTATAAAACTGATAACAGTTGGGCCATTTAAGAAAGGCTCTTACCTTATTAAAATATTCTCTGAATATGCGTGAGTCAGCTTTGTTGGTGTTTGGCTTGAATTGTTTGCCAAACAGATAACAGTGTGATGGGTTATTGAATATATCCAGTTCTATCATCATCTTTATAATGGTGTCATTTAATCCTACCATGCCATCTCGTCTGTTTTTGCTGATAGAAGATGAGACGAATACTTTCTGCTCTTTGATGTTTATATCACTTAGGCGTATGTTGCTTAATTCGTCTGGGCGGATAAATGTATAATATTCCATCATACAGGCAAGTAAGAAACTTTTGTTTGTTTCTGTAAGGTATTCTTTTAATCTTATCAAGTCTGATGTAGTCAGTGCAGAACGTCTCTTTTCACCTTCTGCTAACGGTTTTATTCGTTCTGTCGGATTGGTGTCTATATATTTTTTTTCTTGTAACCAAGTGCAGAAAGCAGATAACCAGGTGCGATAATTATTTCTGGTTCTGGCCGTGGCATCCCTATCTAATAGTATGTAGTCTAAGAAATCACTGATATAAGGCTGATCAAATTGGTATATATATGTGATAGGGATGCTTCTTGTCGAATTATATTCAAGCAACATATTCATTCTTGACTGATAATCATAGGATGTTTTCTTCTTTAGAGTATTATTACTTGTGAGTTTTTCGATATATCTTATATACAAGGAAGTCACTTCTGAGAACTTGGAATATTGACGTTCTGTTGATGCTTCTGCCCATGGATTCCAACCATTTTGAAGTCGTGCGGTTGCGTTAGCGATAATCATGGCCGCTCTTTTCTTTCTGTCGGAAACTTTGTCTATGGAGTCCAGCATATATTTTTTGCGCCGCATTCTTCCGTCTGCTGGATCGAAACAGGTGAAGTCAACGTACCAATTTTTTCCTGTATGTAGTTTGGGAAGGGTATAATCTACTATATTATTTATAGATGCACCTTTGCGAGTTTTGGATGAAGACATTTTTTTATACGTTTTTCGAGTACGAAAACGTATGATTAATATTATGCCGTTTTTTTGTCCGATATTTGTCCGACCTTTTAAATGGTAAAGAGGATAAATAGCTGCTTGTTAGCTGTTTATCCTCTTTTTAGTTGCGGAGGCCTGACTCGAACAGACGACCTTTGGGTTATGAGCCCAACGAGCTACCAACTGCTCCACTCCGCGATGTTTTGTGGGTGCAAAGGTACGGCTTTTATTGGAATCTGCAAATAATATCTGAATTATTTTTCATAAAAGATGCAGGCTTTTGTGTAAACTGTTGATAAATAATATAATAAAACAGAACTTTTTATTCCTTTAATAGCTTAACTTTGCAACCGATTGGTGCTTCGTACTTTACTTCTATCTTGTCACCGACTTTTTTCCATTCCACTGTAAGCCTACCGTAAAGTAATTCTGTAGAGGCTTTCACATATTGAAGGTCGCCTACTGTACGGGGGGATAGAATAACTTCGCTCATTCCCGGTTTGGCACTTCGTATACCCGCTAAACTTTTGAAAAACCATTCGTCTATTTGACCCATCATGAAATGATTCCATGATGAACCTTGGCGGGGATCCCACTGCTCGGTGAGAGTTGTAGCGCCAAACTTTTGCTGGAAACCATAACCGGGCACATCTTCATGATTGTGCATTGTGTACATTAGCTCGTCCAACCCATTCTCGGCTAATGTTTGGAAGAGGTAGCGGTTCCCTACATCACCTGTTGTCAGGTGATTTCCGTTTTTCTTGATGTCGGCTATCAAATTATTGAGTACAGCTTTTTCATCACCTTCGGGTGTCAGTCCTAAATAGAGTGGGAGCGATAGCGAACACTGACTGCCTGTACCATATGTTTTTTTCTCTTCTTGATAGAACTTTTCATTGAAAGCGTTGCGGATTTCGGCTGCTAAATTGGTAAAGTAGATTTCATCGTAGTTGTTACCTACCATTTGAGCTGCCCTGATCATGTATTTTACTATCATGTAATAATGTGCTGTGGCTACTAACGGTACCGGTGTGTTGCGTGAGAATCCGGCACGAAAATTGCCATAGTCGTACCAATCACCTAACCCGAAAGAGAGAATGTGGCCTTCGGCGCGTGTTGCTAAATAATCAACATAACGGGACATGTTCTTGTAATAGGTGTGGATGAGTGAGTCATCACCATAAAAATCATAATACATGAAAGGAAGCACCACCAGCGTGCATCCCCATTCGGGAGACTCAGCGAAGTCGTCCATCCCTTTCCCCTGAAAGTAGACATATTCGGGGGCGGTGGTAGGTACTGCTCCATTGGGATGCTGGGCATCGGCTATGTTTTGTAGGGTCTGCGGGATGAATCCTGTTAAATCATAGTTGAACAGTAAGCCGGGGCCATTGAGATGGTCCTGTTCCAGCCATCCCAATTTTTCGCGATGTGGGCAGTCGGTAAATACTCCTTGCATGTTACTTCTTACGGCTTTCTCTATCAAACGGTGTGCACCATTAAAGATGGAATTGGAACATTCAAAAGTTGATACCTTGGGAGCTGAGTTGTATACAAAACATGAACGTATTCTTTTGATAACCGGGAGCTTCTGAGGATTCTTCTCACCTTGCATCGTAGCGCCCTCTATTTGGATGTATCGAAATCCATAGTAGGAGAAGCGTGGATGCCAGGTTTCTTCACCGTCGCCTTTCAATGTGTATTGATAGTAATGTTGACGACCTGTTTGGCGTTGGTTGCAGGCTCCTTCAGGTGTCAATGCCTCTGCGACCAATAATGTTACTGTCTGCCCTTTCTTTCCTTTAACTGTGATTTCGGGAAATCCGGCAAGGTTCTGCCCCATATCCAGTACTATGGCCGAGGCGTCTACCTTACGTTTGGTAGATTTGGACGCAGCGGCCAGCAGGGAGTCAGGCAGATGAGTGGCGGATATTGGCGAGTAGTGTTCCATAATAGCTACGGGAGCTGCTATTTGCGGACGCAACACACCTTTGGGCCCTTCTTGAACTACTACTTGGTTCCAAAGTGTATCATTAAACTTAGCCATGTTCCACCCTTTTTGTTCTTGTCGGGCATCGTAATCTTCCCCTCCGTAAATACAGTTGAATGTAACAGGACTGAAGTCGTATTTCCATGTTTTGTCCGATGCTACTGTCTGTGATGTCCCATCTTCGTAGTGAATGGTGAGTTGCAGGCGTACGGTAGGAGGGCCGAAACTGATGAGTAGCTTGCGGTAACGACCTCCTTGTACATTGTAGAAGCCATTACCCAGCAGCACTCCGATAGCGTTATTGCCTTTTTGAAGCAGTGTGGTTACATCGTAAGTATTATACCACACAGATTTGTCATAATCGGAGATAAGAGGAGTAAACTCGCTGTTGCCTACTTTCTTGCCATTGATAGACAGCTCATAAAGACCAAGACCGCAAATATTCACCACAGCTTGTTTTACTTTCTTTTGTTGCGAGGTAAAAGTGGTGCGCACATAGATGCTCTTACGTGAAAGGGAGTCGGCTGCTGCCCAGGCTGCTTTCACCGTTTCTTTTTTCATTTCGCTGCCATGAAAGATACGGCCTTCCGGAGTGTGGGCATCTGCCTTGGTGATGGCGCCAATCCAGCGACTTTCACCAAAAGATGCTTTTACGTTTGTGATGATGAAACGTCCTTTATCGCTCCATGACGAAGGTTCATCGCTTTTATTCCAAACACGTACACGCCAGTTATAATCTCCCACCGGCAGTGTTTTGATTTTCACCAATTGGCTCTGTTCGCTCTGTACCTTCCCAGTGTGGAAAACCATCTCGCCACTTATGCGATTTGTTACCTCCAATTCATAGGAAGTCTGTACTTCGGTATTGTCCGAGGAGATCATTTGCCATCCCAACCGGGGCGTTCGGGTGGTCACTACGAGCCCGCTCCGCATTTCTGCAGTGATCCGGGTTAAATCAATATTTGCCGCTTGCAGGGAGCAGGCGGCAAATAAGAGAAACATGGAGAATAGTCTTCGAATATTCATAGAATGAAGGACATAATATTATATTTTGATTGATATAGCCGTTAGTTCATTTCACAAACCAAACGCTCTAGCTTTTCACTATGGCCCGCAGGTCTGCCGTCAACTAAAATAGTGAGTCCATTGCCATGATGGTACCGGCTTCCGTATTTATCCCAGATAATGGTGATGTTGCGACCATGATAGCTGACATTGTCTAAACAGAAGTATTCCCATTTGTCGGCTGGGATTAGTGGATTCACTTCTATTTTATCGTCAAACCGGGGACGAAGTCCTACCAGACCGGTGATGATCAGATCATTAAAAGTGGAATGGTTGTAGTAACGGCTTCTTTCCCGGTCTCCCATTAGCCAAGCTCCATTCTTCTCGTCTAAATATTCACCGATGTATGGACGGCCGCGATGATACTGGGACTCCACGTAGAGTTCCATCTGATGGAAATAAGTGGAATCGGCCAATATGTCGTTTTGAGGATAGTTATTCAAGAAATTAGCCATAGCAGTCAATGTTTGGGAAGATGCGAAGGGCCAAATAGCACCGTCCCATTCACATCGTCCTACACCATGTGAACGGAATTGGGGATGACGACGCTCGGCAGTAGTCAATCCGTAAGGAGCGGCAAATCCTTTTTCATCCATTGTTTGGCGCCATGCTTCCGCGTAATGTTGGGCTTCACGATCGGGTAGGTTAAAATACCAAGGAATAAAACCGATTGCTTCGCGTACTGCCGCACAAGTATCGCCACGAAGAGTCTCGAAGAATTGATGTTTCTCATTCCAAAGTTTCTTTTGAACAAGAGTTTTCAGTGAATCAGCTTTCATGCCATACTTACGCGCCATTTCGGGATTATCGAGTAGGATACCTATGTCAGAGAGCGCTTTAGCATTGGCATACATGTAACTATTGATAGTGGGACGGGCATATTTCTTTCTGCGCCCGCCGCTGATGGATTCTTCCATACCATCCTGCACATCACCTTGCCAATAAAGCCCATTAGGCAGACGGTGGGTCTTTTCCCAGCGGGAATATTCCTTTTCGAGGTCAGGAAGCATATCTTTCAGAAAATCCATGTTCCCGTCCACAAGGTAACGTCCCAGCATTGCATCAATATTCCACGAACTGAATTTTTCCATCTTTTTCATGGGACCACCTTCGTTACCTCGATACCAAGTGTGAATAATTTGATCGAGGTATTGAGAGTCACGTAACCAGCGGCTTTCATAGATATGATGACCGATAGCACAGGCTATAAGGTTGTACTTGTCTGCATAGGAACGGTTTACTAAGAACTCAGTCATACCATAGCCTACGGGTGTCTGTTTGATGTGCTTACGCAGTGTCCACCAGCGATAATAGAACATTTCTTCAAAGTTCTTTTGAGGACAGTCAAATAAAGGAATATTCTTCTCCATCCAGGCCGATGCCTCACTGTTTGGGATAGCCTGAGCTATGTTTTCGTCTTCCATGCCGTTGAAATAGTCTACGTAATGTTTGTAGTTGTTATAGTTGAGCACAGCTGCGGAAGCGCTTACGTCGGTCGATGAAGTTTGGAAATTGGAGATGCTGTATGCTACTAATGGCTCTTGTTCACCAGCATCTGCCAATGTACCGTCCCAATCGGCAGGAGTATCAATGGTGGGGAATGTACGGCGTTCACCGGTGCGGAAAGCTATACGCTCAATAGCCGCCACCGGTGCGAAAAACATGCGTTGACCTGCTTTTTTCCCATCAATAAATACTTCGGACATACGTTTGGATACGGATAGTATGACCTCGACATGATAGCTTTTACCGGCTTCGTAATTTAGTAATTTGCCGTAGCGTGCCCCTCCTTTGCTGAGCATGGTACCATCTGGATTAAGATCGATGCGTGCACAAGCTATGCTATTCTCATCGAGAAACTCTATCTGAAGTAACCCTTTATCGTTTTGGTCTGCTTTAATGTCAAAGGCTACCTTCAATTCTTTGCTGGCAGGAATCTTGCGCTCTATGCGGCAGTAGTCAAAGGGATCGCGATCGCTCATTTTAAGCCATTTCCCCTCAAGGCTTACGGGGGCCCAAAGAGGAGAATAGAGGTTCCAATCCGTAAGGTCTGCCAATTTTTCGGCTTGGCTGAAATCATCTTTTGCATGTGCAGTAGCTTCCAGCTGTACAGGCACTTGAATACGTGATACCCACATGTCTTCTTTGTTCACACTGTAACTCAACCAAAGATCACCATCTTCGGGAATACCGTTACCTTCTTGGATACCTCGTACGTATTGCGGCCCATGGGATTTATAATTGCCACCGTAGCGCATGCGCGTGATTTCGCCATGTACCAAATTGAGTGTGGTATAATTGAGTCCGTCTTTACTCAATGAAATGGCTAACGGCCATCGAAACTCGGAAGGGTTATAGACTGTGGCATAAGTACCGTCACTTAAACGTTGTCCCCAGATTTTGGCATTACTATTTACAAATCCTTTGGCACGTTCTACAGGCTGGTGCCAGGTGAGCCCACCGTCTTTGCTTACGGAAGTCAATGCGTGTTTCCACAATGCTACAATGTCACCGTTGGGAAGTGTATAGTCACAGTATGCTTTATATCCTTTGTGCAAAGGAATCAACGGATCATTCCGGTCGGCCTCTTCCACCCATTGCATGCGGTAACGTGGATTGTTTAGAATTTCGTGGCAAGCCTTTACAAATCCCTTATCTTTACTACGGGTAAAATAAGGATAAATCGTATTTTTCTCATTGAAGTTGTGGTTATAATAGATAAAATAGATTGGCCCGAAGCTACCGTCTTTGTTGATTTCACGTACGACGCGGCCAATGCCGTTCCCATCATTCGGGTCGTCTTTTTTGTCGAGGGCTATGCCATAGTTCCCCATGGCAATCAGCTTTCCGCTTTTGGATGTATAGAACCCTACGCGTTGGTGCATGATAGCATCTAAGTCTTTGGCACTGTCTGTACGGCCTTCTTTGGTATAGCCGTCGGGGATGCGGTAAGAAGGAAATAAAATTTCGGGTGCAGTCCAGTTGTAACCGTCTTTAGAGGTGACTAAATATGTGACTGAGGGAGGAACATGCTCATCTTTTGGATCGGAGAGATAATGCATATAGAACTGTCCGTTCCAATAAGCCATCATGGATTGATGATTGTATGTCCAGCCGTTGCCATTTTCCTTCGAGGGATGCTCGCGATTGGCACGTACTACCTGAATGTTATGCACGCCTACCACAGGTGAAAGTTGTCCGTCATGTTCATAGGGATTGGACAACTCAGTACCTGTGTAATGTACGAGTTGGGGTGTCTGAGCTGCTAAGGGAGCTACACCTGTCATCAGCGTTATTGCGATAGACAAGAGGTATCTATTCTTTTTCATATAGGAGGTGTTGTTTTACTTTTTGACTTAATAAGCTATTTTCTTCATAGCTTCGATAATAGATTCCGGTGCCCTGAAAATAGTGCCATGCTTGTGGTCTTTAGGAACACTGATTTCGTTGGTGATATCTGTAAAGTTCACAAAGTCTGTTGTGCGCATGGCTCCATAGATTTTCTTTTGATATACATCGAAGTATATAAGATAGTTTGTGTCAACCTGAACGACTGTGGGACCTTCAACAAAACTTTCCGTAAAAGCTTGGCTGGCAGGAGACCAAGGACCCTCGGGCTGTTGGGCGAACGAAATTTTTAGATTGCGATTGGGACGGGTATTGTCTTTCAGCACCATCACGTAGTCTTTTTCCGCCCGCTTGGTAATTACTGCGTCAATCACGCTGAATCCCGGATCAAACAATAACTTAGTGGGTGTGAAGGTGGTGAAGTCTTTTGTTTTTGTATAGTATAGACGATGATTGTTATTTTCATCTTCAATACCGCGTTCGAATTTCCCTGGGATACACGAAGCCCAAACAATCATCAATTCGTTATTACAATCATCATAAAAGAGTTCCGGGGCCCATACGTTGACGGTAGTTGTATCATGCTTCATGACAGGAATGAATTTTTCTTCGCTCCAATTCACCAAATCGGTACTATGTGCATAACCGAAGCCTAAATCGCCACGCCAGCTGGTGGTCCATACTAAGTGAAAAACACCATTTGGGGTAGCTACAATGGAAGGATCACGCATGATGCGTTGTTTCCCAATTTCGGGTTTGAGCCAGGTACCGGGCAGTGAATCCCAGTGCATGCCGTCTTCGCTATACAGAAAACGGAGGCCATCGGTGGCAGGCTCATGAAATGAAGTGAATACATAGAGCTGCTTTTCATTTTGATTACACGAAATGAAAAGCAAGGTGAGGACAGCCCATATCAAACAAATAAACTTTTTCATTATTATTTTTTCTTCTGATTATACGTATTGAGTGTAATTGTTATTGTATTTTTCAGAGAAGACGAAAAGGAGTTTGGAATGTACTCATTACATGATTTTGATCTGTCTCTTCAATTACATACGAAATTCCCTTCAATACTTGAACTCAACTTCTTTACCTGCCGGGATTTCCACTACTTTTATCCCTTTTGAAGAGGGGATAGACAGATAACCTTTACCGCCGGGACTTTTTACGCGAATTTTCTTTTGGTCCATATAAACGTAGATATCACCTTGTGGGGTAGGTACAGTGCCTTCCATCCATTCCAAACCGCCTAAACAGGGAGAGATGGCGTATTCTGCATAACCTGGCTTTGTAGGTTTCACACCCAAATAATACTTACCTAACAAGTAGATAGGGCTTGCACCCCACGCATGACAAAGACTTTTGCCATAAGGACGACCGTACATAGCCAAATGCTGTGTTCCACTTTCTTCGGGATTATATTTTTCCCAAAAGCTGGTGGCTCCCTCACGAAGCATTCCTCCCCAATAGGCCTTAATCTCTTTCAGAACTTCAGTTTGCATGCCCATTGAGCAGAGAGCTTCAAGTTCGTAAAAACGCATATAGGGAGTCGTGATCTTAAGGATACTGTCGTTTAGTAATACACTATGCTTGATGGCCTGTTGCTTTGACTGGTCTAAATAGCCGAAGAATACAGAGAACATATTGGAATAACGGGTGATGCTTTCGCTTTGCTGTCCATTACGGCGATTGTGCACTAATGCCTGTTTTTTTTCATTCCAAAAAGCCGGTAACAGTTTCTCGCGAAGATCGGTTGCTAAATTATTATACTTTTCTGCATCTTGGGCGCATCCTGCTAAATCGGCACAAAGTGACATTGTCTCTAAACTCTTGCATAGTAATACCTGTTCAAAGGACAACTCCCCGCGTTTGTCCAGATAACCGTCAGCCCAGTCAACAAATACCCAATCGCCTGTCATGCCTTCAACCATACCATTCTTATTGGTGCGTCCTAACACATAGTCCATCATGGTTTGCATGCGAGGATAAAGTTGGCTCACGAAATGGCGGTCACCGGTATAGAGGTAATAATCATATACACTTAAAAACCAGAAGAAGGTATAGTCCATTATCGTATTGGTGTGGTTGGTTACGGGGTCTTTGCCACGAAGCAGATAAATGGTACGCCGTACGGTAGGGCTATCGAAGAAAAGGTAATAATTCATCAGATAACTCTGGATGGCATCACCACTCCAAACCCAACGGTCGCGTTTGATTCCGTCAATAAAAAACTCGCGTGTGGTAAGGTGCATGGTATAAGCGCCCACTTCCCAAATGCGGTTCATTTCTTTGTCATTGCAGCGGAACGATCCACGATAGTCTACTGGCGCATACTCGTAGTCCATTTCTACGTGGTCCACACTGATACCTTTATCGGTAACAACGTAAATGTAGCGAAAAGCTTTACTGTTGCTGAATGTGTAGCTGTCGGCTGTAGAAAGCAGAACTCGGTCCAAGGTTTCACAATGCTCGGTATCCAATGCTTCTTCAGAACTTTCGCCATAATAGACATTCACCGTACCGTTTCCTTTCAGCTGTTTCAATACAAGATAACCGAATGTCTCGCGCCCGAAATCGTAAAGTATGCCATCTCGTTTTCTTTCTGATGTTACTGCTTCCATTGGTTTTCGGGGCAGCTGATAAAGAGACGGACGTTGTTCTTTGGTGTTAAAGTTCCAACAATCGGCATCCAGATAAACTGTGGCTGAGGTGTCACTTGCTTTTCCACTTTCATCAATCCACTCCTTGTCTTCATAAGTGACTCGCCATGTACGATCGCTCTTTACAGTTTTTCCATTTACAAAAATAGTCGGTGGCGTAGCTTGATTCCACACTTTGATATTAAGACTGTGTATTCCTGCCGGAAGTTTGAACCGTGTGGGCATACCAAATTGTAACTTGCCATCGAGTTTGATGTTGAAGGTGCCTTCCACTGCTATTTCAATTTCTTCGGGTTGTGGAAGATTGAGCTGCTTACTGAATTCTACAACTACAAAATGACTGTCTGTTTTCCAGAATGGTGGGAAAAAAGCCCCACGTTCGGTACGCCGGTTATTCATCTTGTTGCCGAGCCATATTTCATAATCGCCCGGATACCAAATCCATGTTTGAGCAAAGATTGTAGTGCTAAATGTAAGCGTGCTTAGAAGAATGATGATCTTATTTTTCATGATGGTTAATTTCCTATTTGATTTATTGATTGGTCGGCTTATACGTTTTTTTGATTGAGTGCGGAACATTACATTCTTTCACTTCTATTTTTTTGCATTTATCTCCTTCTGCCTCAATAATCAGTTCGTTTTGCGGCATGTCGAAGTTTATGCCTTGTAGAGTTAGGCGGTTGCAGTCTAATAACTTTATTGTATTGTCTTGACTGTGAATTGTAAGATTTTTCATTTGGAAGTTTTTAGCGTCTTGTAGTGCACTAATGAGTTGCTGGCAATGGATGGTTCCATTTTCTATCAAAGTATTGCTGAACGGTATTTCAGGAATACCGTTGGCTGTGAAAAACTGCTTAGATGATTCTACAATGAAGTCTTTAATGACTGTGTTTGAAATGTTTGGAGTTAAATGGTCAACAGCGCGTTCGGGGTATCTGGCTGCCAGTTCGCCCATGTAATAAGCGTTGCCTAAAAGATCCCATGTAAAAGCTTTGCCTACATTAATCATGCGAAGACGTTCGTAAATGGTATGATTGGAGCCTCCCCCACGATTACGGCGGGTCTTAAAGCGTATTCCTGTTCTTGTGCCGTCGAACACGCAGTCGTGAACATAAAGGTTTTTTATCATACCGGCTGTTTCGCTGCCGATAGTGATGCCGCCATGTCCATGCTGGGCTAATGAATGGCGGATAACAACATTTTCGGTTGCTTTTCCTACACGTAAGCCATCGTCGGCACGTCCGGCTTTTAGTGTGAAGCAATCATCTCCACAATTCAAAGTACAATATTCAATAAGTACGTTTTTACATGATTCTATGTCAATCCCATCACCGCTGGGCACTTCTGTGGAATTTACAGTGATTCCCCGGATAATGACATTCTCACAATATATGGGAACTACATTCCATAGAGTACTTCGTTCCATGGTTATTCCCTCTATAAGTACGTTACGGCAATTGATAGGAGAGATTGTTTTGGGACGATAAAAGGTTCTTCCATCCATGCCGTCATATATACGTTGCTCAACAGGCATGTCCCAAGGTATATCTTTTTCTACTACTGATGCGCCGTTGGGACGCTTACGGATTTCGGCGTCCATATCAGGACCGAGGATACACCCCTCGCCTGTGATGGCTATGTTCTCTTGGTTATTGGCATAAATGAAAGCGCCGGGCCCCATGATTTCCACTCCTTCATGTCGTGTGAAGACAGCGGGGAGATAATCTTCGGCACAACCACCGAATACGATTTCTGCGCCACGTGCAATGTGTAGTTCTACAAAGCTTTTCAGCTCGATGCGTCCCGAAATCCATTTTCCTGCGGGGATGATTACAGTACCACCTCCCTGGCTGCTTAGTTGTTCGATAGTCCGGTTCACTAGAGTGTGAATGGGGATATCGGCCCTCAGCCCTTTGTCGCCCATATTTACAGTACGGTCGGGGAATTGTGGACGTTTGAGCTGGGGAATATTAAAGTAGGAATTTTGGATAGGAGCAATCTCCTGGGGCATACAATGGGAGCCTACTTCGCTTAAGTTTGGAATGGGAGTACTATTTTGTGCGTTGGCATTGGTAAAGGTTATAAGACAGGTACTTAGTAAAACGGTAATGTATTTCCTCATATTTTTCTTTTTTATAATGGATCGTTACTTTCTAAAAAATGACGTGTGTGTGCTTTTTTTGTAATGTTTATAAATGGTAATCTTTAAGAAGGATTTGGAAAATGTCTTGTGTTTTGTAGCGAAAATTATGTAAGGCGGTTACAAATGTTTGGCTCTATCGTCATTAATAATGAAACTTATAGATATTTATTAATGAATGTGATAATATGAAGAAGATATTTTCTATGCTGTTGTTTGGCTTCCTTTCTCTCTCTGTCTCGTCGCAGACTGCGGTTTCGGTAGCCGGATTCTTTCCTCTCCCCGAACAAGTGAGTCGGGGAAGCGGACGGACAGTTTATAATTTTAATTTAGGATGGCGATTTCATCGAGGTGATGTGGCAGGAGCTGAAGCTGCTGTCTTTGATGATTTGCAGTGGGAAGTCGTATCAATTCCACATTCAGTGCAGTTAATGCCTTCTGAAGCCAGTGGATGTCGTAATTATCAGGGGATAGCATGGTATCGTAAACGTTTTGTTGTGCCTGAATCTTCCGAAGGAAAGGATGTGTCAATTCACTTTGAAGCCGCTATGGGTAAACAAGTGCTTTATTTGAATGGAAATAAAGTGGGTGAACATCAGGGAGGCTATCTTCCATTTAGCTTAAACCTTACCGATCAGGGAGTTGTTGCTGGAGACACTTGTGTGGTTGCTGTAATGGTAGATAACAGTAATGATAAGACTTTCCCACCGGGAAAGCCTCAGTATACACTCGACTTTTCTTATCATGGTGGAATTTATCGTGATGTATGGTTGATTAGTAAGGGGCGTACAGCGCTGACCGATGCTGTTGAGGCAAATCGTGTGGCGGGTGGAGGCGTATTTGTCCATGCTGAAAATATCAGTGAACAACATGCGGAAGTGGTAGTGAAGAGTGAAGTGGAGAATAAAGAGAATAGGAATCGTACAGTGACAATAGAAACTGTATTAGTTGATGCAGGCCAACGTATTGTTGGAAAAAAACGTCGTAAACTTGCTCTGAAAGCCGGTGAAGTTGGAATAGTGGAACAGCGGTTGGTGGTGCGCAAGCCCAAACTTTGGACACCGGAAACGCCCTATCTATATCATGTCCAGACTCGCGTATTGGATGGCGGTATATTGCTGGATGGCGGTGTGACGCGCATCGGTATCCGTTCTTTTGTTTTTGATGCAGAGAAAGGACTTATCTTAAATGGGAAACCTTATGGGCAGTTAGTGGGTGCTAACCGGCATCAGGATTTTGCTTATGTGGGTAATGCACTTCCCAATTCGCAACAATGGCGTGATGCCAAGCGGTTGCGTGATGCCGGCTGTACTATTATTCGTACGGCCCATTATCCGCAAGATCCTTCTTTTATGGATGCTTGTGATGAATTGGGACTTTTCGTGATTGTTGCTACGCCAGGATGGCAGTATTGGAATAAAGACCCTAAGTTCGCTCAGTTGGTGCACAAAAACACGCGTGAGATTATTCGTCGTGACCGTAACCACCCCTCAGTATTGATGTGGGAACCTATCTTGAATGAAACGTCTTATCCTCTTGATTTTGCTCTTGAAGCGTTGAAGATAACTAAAGATGAATATCCTTATGAAGGCCGCCCGGTAGCAGCTGCAGATGTACATTCAGCGGGTGTGGCCGAGCATTATGACGTGGTTTACGGCTGGCCGGGTGATGATGAGAAGCTTGGCCGTCCCAAACAGTGTATTTTTACTCGTGAGTTTGGTGAGAATGTAGATGATTGGTATGCTCATAACAATAACAATCGTGCTTGCCGCGGTTGGGGAGAACGTCCGCAGTTAGTGCAGGCTCTCTCTTTGGCTAAAAGCTATGATGAAATGTATCGAACTACCGGACAGTTTATCGGTGGTGCACAGTGGCATCCTTTTGATCATCAGCGTGGTTATCATCCTGATCCCTATTTCGGCGGAATTTATGATGCTTTCCGTCAACCGAAATATGCTTATGAAATGTTCCGCAGTCAGTCGCCGGCTCACTTGAGTCATCCGACTGCTGAAAGTGGCCCCATGGTATATATCGCACATGAGATGTCACCTTTCAGTGATGCTGATGTAGTGGTATTCAGTAATTGCGACTCTGTCCGCCTTTCCGTATATGATGGTACAAAGAGTTGGGTTCTGCCTGTGGTACATGCCAAGGGGCACATGCCCAATGCACCTGTAGTATTCAAGAACGTGTGGAACTTTTGGGAAGCACGTGAGTTTAGCTATAAACAAAAGAATTGGCAGAAGGTGAATATGGTGGCGGAAGGTATTATTGACGGAAAAGTTGTATGTACAACTAAGCGCATGCCTTCGCGTCGTAGTACTAAACTGCGTTTGAAGTTGGATACTGAAGGCAAGCAATTGGTGGCGGACGGTTCAGACTTTATTGTTGTGGTAGCAGAAGTGACAGATGATAGTGGCAATGTCCGTCGGTTGGCAAAAGAGAATATTGTATTTTCAATTGAAGGCGAAGGTGAAATAGTCGGAGATGCTTCCATTCACGCCAATCCTCGTCCGGTTGAGTTCGGAACAGCCCCTTTGTTGGTGCGTTCTACTGGTAGGGCCGGTAAGGTAAAGGTGACCGCTCATGTACAATTTGAAGGAACGCATGCTCCTACATCAGCCGAAATAGAGTTTGAATCCATTCCTTGTCAATTGCCATTCTGTCATATAGAACAGCAACAGGATACAGTTCTAAAACGGGTTGTGTCGGATCGTGAACAGGATTCAGTTAATAGCCGTAGATTCTCTGAAGAGGAAAAGAAACAAATGTTGGATGAAGTGGAAAAGCAACAGACGGAATTTGGTATAGGAAAATAGTTTTATACTCTTTAAAAAGTGCCACATGGCAAGTCGCTGATGTGGCACTTTTCGCCTTGTAAGTAACTTTGTAAACCTTATGATTTTTACTTTCGGATTCTTTTTGTATTTTTGCACTTAACGTCTGGAAATGCAAGAAGCTTGTGGATGGTCGTTGTTACAGTCAGTTTACGTTCTCTTGAGTTTTTTGCAAAGATAAGAATTTTGAGAATTGATTTTCCCTAAGTCAAAGCCGTTTTTAAGAGGGACAAATGAACTTTATCTTTGTATTAGAAGAATTACCTTGTTTAACATTCATTGGAGATCTAATATTATGAAATATTTGTTAACTCTTTTTCTGTCGCTTTTGTCATGTTTACTTGTAGCACAAAATGTTATAGTGGAGCACTATTCGAAAAATCAGGGGCTGCTTAATAATATGGTTAGCATGACAGAGAAAGATTCTGATGGTTTTATGTGGTTTGCCACCTGGTACGGACTATGTCGCTTTGATGGAGAAAAGGTACTTACATATAACCATTACCAATTGGATCATGATGTGCCTCCTCGGAAGATACAATATATCATTGATGATGCCAAAGGCTTCATTTGGATAAAGACTATCGACCATAAACTCTATCTTTTTGATAAAAAGAAAGAATGTTTTAAGGCAGTCTATGGCAATATTAAAAGGTTTGTGGCAAATGTTCAGGTTATTAAACTGCAACGGGCTTTTGATGACTATGTGTTATTACTTACCAAAGATAAGAATCTTTTTCTGGCCCGGGTAGATGAGCAGGGAAAGGTACAGATAGAGTTACTTTTTGAAGCTAAAGATTATATTGACTCTTCCAACTATATGTTGAAGAGCAATCTGTTTTTTGAAAATAATGCGTATATTGGTTGGATCGGTGTAGATTATAAGATAAATGTTCTTCCTAAAGGAGAGGCTTTGAAGGGAAAACCTGCTGACTTCTTTCTGAATCAAGTGAAGCTTAATTCGGGAAGTAACTTTTCATCCAGTGTCATTCAGGACAAACTGATGTGGTTGGGTACCAGTGACGGCTATTTTTATTGTATAGACAGTGAGAAGGGTAATGTAACCCGGCATTATATACCTCAGAATATGGGGGCGGTGACTGATATATTGACTACATCGGCAAAGGCGCTATATGTGTCGGTTGCAAATAAGGGAGTTTTTGAATATTCTCCTGATAAACGAAAGTCGAAAAAAATTAATGTGGACGTTAATGAACGATTAGTTAGCCATTCGTTTATTGATAGTTATAATAAACTATGGTTTCATGAAAACGAACGGGCTGTTGTTTATTATGATCCTGTGACTAATAAGTCGCGCAGATATCCTTTTTCGGTATCCGGTAAAATAACGTCTTTTATCGTTGAAGATGCCGGTGAGCAGGGCGTTCTGTTTCTTTCACCGGCAGGCGAAGCCCTTTTTTTTGATAGGGACAATTTGACAATGTGTTCTATCAATCAGATAAAGTCTATCATGGATGTTTCGCCAAATCAACTTTTTTTTCATTTCTTTATAGACGATGAGGGTACTGTATGGCTTTCGTCAACAGAAAAGGGCGTTTATCATGTCTATTTCCCTAAAAAGCAGTTTCGTACCCTTGTCTTGCCTGTAACAAATAAGGCGGCGGGAAAAGATGATGCAGGCGTACGTGCTTGTTTTCAGAGCCGTAATGGAGATATTTGGGTCGGAAATCGTATGAAGGATGTATTCCGGTTTGATTCAAAAGGGTATTTGGTGCAGACTTATCCTGCCTATGAAGAGCTTTTTGGAGCAGTTTATCATGTAATGGAGGATGATAAAGGAAATCTTTGGTTTGCTACTAAGGGCGATGGCTTGGTAAAGTTGACGCCTGATGTCAAAGCGAAATATGGCTATCGTTTCCAGCGGTTCAAACATAATCCCTCTGACAATACTTCGCTTAGCGGAGACAAAATCTATTATACCTATCAAGATAGCCATAAACGTATTTGGGTATGTACACTTGACGGTGGTCTTAACCTGTTGCATGAACAGGGCGGGAGCATTACTTTTTTTAATGATCGGAACGGATTCATAAACTATTCTGCTTATGGGCTCCCTATGGAGGTGCGCAATATTGTAGAAGATAAGGAGGGACGTATGTGGGTCGGTACGATGGATGGGCTGATCTCTTTCGATGGCAATTTCAGCAATGTGTCGGATATTAAATTTGAAGCTTATCGTGGCAGAATGCGGAGGGCTTATGCTGATAGTGATGTATGCCAACTATATAAAGACAGTAAGGATACTGTATGGGCCAGTGTCTTTGGTGGAGGATTGAATAAGCTGGTAGGTTATGATGAAGAGAAACATGAACCGGAATTTGTTGCTTATGAACTTGTGGGAAACTTGAAAAATGAAGTAATTACTTCCATTATAGAAGATAGGCATGGTATGTTATGGTTAGGGACGAAATTAGGGGTCGTTTGTTTTGATCGGCAAACCGGTAACTTTCGTACTTATACCCATTATGATGGCTTTCCTGACTTTGAACTAGAGGAAGGAGGCGTGTGTACTCCGACCGGTGAAATCTGGATGGGGGGAACAAAAGGAATCATTATTTTTCATCCTGATGAATTGAAGGAAGTGGATAGAACCAGTAAAACATTCATTGTTAATTGTCAAATAGGAAATCAGGATATTCGCTTGGTAGACAATCCTTCGATTGTAGACCGTTCTATTTCTTATGTTGATGAAATAAAGCTTAACCATGATCAGTCAATGTTTTCTTTCGAATTTGTAACACTGAGTTATGTAGACCGTAATAGCATCAGTTATCGTTATATTCTGGAAGGCTATGAGGAGCAATGGCATTTTAATGGCGTTAATCGTCTTGCTTCGTATACGAATGTTCCTTCGGGCAATTATGTATTCAGGGTACAAGCGATGGATGATAATGGCGTTGACTCTTTTTCGGAGTGTAAAATGCGGGTGATCATTCGTCCTCCTTGGTGGGCCACTTGGTGGGCTTACGTCATCTATGTTTTATTGGGTGCGGGAGTTCTCTATATGGGCATCCGCCTCTCCGTATTTCTGATACGGATGAGAAATAATGTGTATATTGACCAGCGTTTGTCGGAATTGAAAATACGTTTTTTCACCAATGTGTCGCACGAGTTGCGTACGCCACTCACACTGATACAAGGTCCCATACAGGAACTGAAAACAGAGGCACTGTCTGTCAAAGGGAAAAAGTATGTGGAGTTGATGGAAAAGAATACTTTGCACATGTTGAAGTTGGTAAATCAGATTCTTGATTTCCGCAAGATCCAGAATGGAAAGATGCGCCTGCATGTTTCATGCTTCAATCTTACCGAACTACTTGCTTTTTTCGAAAAGGAGTTTATGATAATGGCAGAAGAAAAGGCGATAAATTTACAATTTTGTCCGGAAGTAGAGGAACTTATGGTATGGGGCGATAAGGAGAGATTAGGAACTGTGGTACGTAACTTACTCTCGAATGCTTTTAAGTTTACTTCCTCCGGGGGTTCAATTAGGATTGTTTCCGGTTTAGCAGAAGATGGTAAACATTGTTTTATTCGTGTGGAAGACACTGGAGTAGGAATTCCTCAAAATAAACTGACCGAAATATTTGGTCGTTTCTCACAGGCTGATAATGCAAAAGGAGCTTATTATCAAGGTACCGGTATCGGGCTGGCTCTTTCGAAAGAAATTGTAGAATTGCATCATGGCGAGATATTTGCCGCCAATGGTAAGCAAGGTGCACAATTTACGGTATGGCTGCTATTGGGCAAAGAACAGTACAAGGAGAATGAGGTGGATTTTTATTTGGATGAACAGGTTGTAAAGGAAGTGCCTGACTGTAATGAACGGGTGGCTGATGAAAAGAACGGTGATGCTTCTTTATTGCCTAGCGTGCTTGTAGTGGATGATAATGTTGATTTGTGTAATATGTTGAAGTTGCAGCTTGAGGATAGGTTTAATATTCATTTGGCACATGATGGAGTGGAGGGACTCAAGATGGTGAACTTTCATCATCCTGATGTCGTGGTGACCGACCAAATGATGCCTTGCATGGACGGTATGGAAATGCTTAAACGTATTCGTGGCGATTTTCAAATAAGTCACATACCGGTGATTATGCTTACTGCAAAGGGAGATGAGGATAGCAAGATACAAGCTATATCCCAAGGGGCTAATGCTTATATTGTGAAGCCTTTCAGTAAGGATTATCTGGTTGTACGTATTGAACAGCTATTAGGTGAACGTAAGCGGTTCCGCGAGCAAATGTGTGGTGATAATGGGGAGATGAATGATAAAGTCGAGCTTTCGGATAATTATGCAGGTTATTTGGAAAAGAAAGATTTGGATTTTATAGAGAAGATTCATCAAGTGGTTGAGGACAATATGGAAAACAGTGATTTCAATATCGACACCATAGCAGCATCTGTCGGTTTGAGCCGTTCTGCTTTCTTTAAGAAACTCAAGAGCCTTACGGGGTTGGCTCCGGTGGATTGGGTGAAAGAGATACGGTTAAACAAATCTGTCGAACTTATTAAGAAGACAGATTTATCTATCTCCGAAATAGCTTTTGCTGTGGGATTCAATGATTCCGGTTATTTTAGCAAATGTTTCCGTAAAAAGTACAACCAGACTCCGCGTGAATATATAAATGCATATCGGGGAAAGAAATAAAGAGTACAAAGTATTCCTCTCAAACGTCTTCTTGTCAGCTTAGATATAAAATATTAATAGACATGAAGAATTCACTAACACGTACTTTATGTACGGTGGTTTTTGTAGTAAGTGCAGCATCTGCCTGGGCTCAATATCCCACAATTCCTGCTGCTGAAAAAGCGCGTGGCGAAAGAATACAAGCCGAGATAAATCGTCTTTCTGACGAGGCTTGGCAACGCGCTTTACCGGTTGTAATGTCAGAGGCAGCTAAAGGGCGTCCTTACGTTCCTTGGGCAAGTAAACCTTCCGACTTGAAGCAAGCTAAGATTCCGGCTTTTCCCGGAGCGGAAGGAGGCGGTGCCTATACGCCCGGCGGACGTGGCGGCAAGGTAATTGTTGTAACTTCTTTAGCTGATCGCGGGCCGGGCACATTGCGCGAAGCTTGTGAAACAGGTGGTGCCCGTATTGTTGTGTTTAATGTGGCTGGTGTGATCAAATTGGAGTCACCTATTAATGTGCGTGCCCCTTATATAACCATTGCCGGACAGACAGCTCCCGGAGACGGTATCTGTGTGACAGGGGCTTCTTTCCTGCTTGATACACATGATATTATTATCCGTCATATGCGTTTCCGGCGTGGGGAACAGGATGTACTGTTCCGGGACGATGCCTTAGGTGGTAATTGCGTGGGCAATGTTATCATAGACCATGTCTCTGCCAGTTGGGGATTGGATGAGAATATGTCGCTCTATCGTCATGTGTACGATCGCAGGGCAGATGGGGGATACACTAAACTGCCTACTGTGAACATCACAATTCAGAACTCTATGTTTACTGAAGCGCTTGATTGTTATAATCATGCGTTCGGTGCAACGATCGGCGGTCATAACAGCATGTTCTGTCGTAATCTCTTTGCTTCGAATATCAGCCGGAATTGCTCGATCGGTATGGATGGTGACTTTAACTTTGTTAATAATATCACCTATAACTGGTGGAATCGTTCTATTGACGGTGGTGATAACAAGAGTTTGCTCAATATCATCAATAATAACTTTAAGCCGGGTCCCATAACTCCGCTTGATAAGCCTATCAGCTATCGTATTGTGAAGCCGGAAGCGGGACGTGCCAAAGAGTTTAAAGATGTGTATGGAAAAGCTTATGTGAATGGCAATATTGTCCATGGGAACAAGCGTGTGACAGCAGATAACTGGGATGGCGGCGTACAGCCTCCGGTATCTGAAGATAAGATGGAAGAAACACTGGCTAAGATTAAGATGGACAAGCCGTTTGATATGCCTCATGTAACTATAATGGATGCGAAAAAAGCCTATAATTATGTGCTGAGCCATGTTGGGGCCACTTTCCCAAAACGTGATGCCGTAGATCACCGTATGGTGAAAAGCGTAAAAACCGGTAAAGCTATTTATGCTAAAGATGCTGCCAATTATGAATTCGTGCCAACGACAGTGAAGCGGCGCTTGCCGGTTGATTCCTATAAGAAAGGCATCATTACGGATCCCCGTCAAGTTGGTGGTCTGCCTGAGTACAAGGGTACTCCTGTACTTGATACCGATGGTGATGGAATGCCTGATGCTTGGGAAGAGAAATATGGACTCAATCCCAATGATGCTTCTGATGCTATACAGGATATAAATGGTGACGGCTACAATAATATTGAGAAATACATTAACGGCATTGATCCCACAAAGAAAATTGATTGGACTGATTTGAAGAACAATCATGATACGCTTGAAGGTAAAAAGAAACTTTTTTAAGATGTTATGAACAGACTTTTTTTTCTAACCTTATTGTTAACTGCTTCGCTCTCAGTGAGGGCGCAGCAGTTTCCCCTTTCTGTAAAAGAGGGAAAAATAACCTACCATGCAGATAAACAGGGAAATCGTATTCCCGACTATTCTTCGTGTGGTTATGAGAACAGCAATAAGCCTATTCCAGATGTGGAAAACCGGGTTTTTGTATCTTGGCAGGAAGGTGATTGTTCCGCCCGTATTCAGCAGGCAATCGACTATGTTTCTATTCTGAAGCCTGATGCGCAGGGATTCAGAGGGGCGGTACTTTTGGATGAAGGTACTTTCTGTTTACATCAGCCATTGCGTCTAACTACTTCCGGGGTAGTCCTTCGCGGGATTCATCGCGACAGGACTATACTCAAAAAAATGGGGACAGATCGTGGCGCCGCTATTTATGTAGAGGGGAATAACGATCTTCTGATTACCGATACGCTCCAGATAACCAATGACTATCTGGCGTGCAATAGTACTAAAATTGCAGTGAACGGTAAAGTGGAACAGGGTGAAGAGATCATGGTTTATCGTCCTTCAACCAAAGCGTGGATTGATTTACTGGATTGTGATCATTTCGGTGGCGGACTTGGTTATCTTGGCTGGAAACCCGGTGACATTGATCTTCGTTGGATGCGTACCGTAGCTGATGTAAATGGAATGGAAATCACGCTCGATGCGCCGTTGACAATGGCAATTGACAAGCAACTGGGGGCGCCTCTCTTATTGCGGTATGAGTGGAAAGGGCGCATTGAACGCATTGGTGTAGAGAATCTTACGATAGATTCCGACTACGACACTTGTTATCCTATGGATGAAGATCATTGTTGGGAAGGCGTTTATATGGATAATGCTACTAATTGTTGGGTGCGCCGTTTAAGTTTCCGTCATTTGGCCGGTAGTGCGGTGGTGTTGCAGAAAACGACCTCAAAGGTAACAGTAGAAGATTGTGTATCTACGGAACCTGTCAGTGAGATAGCGGGACATCGCCGCTGGACATTCCATACGCGCGGTCAACAGACTCTCTTTCAGCGATGCTTTTCATCGAAAGGTATTCATGATTTTTCTGCAGGTGCTTTGGCAGCCGGACCGAATGCATTTGTACAGTGTGAGGCATCTGAGGCATTAGGGTTCAGCGGTTCGGTGGGCTCTTGGGCTTGCGGACTGCTTTTTGATGTGGTGGATATAGACGGACACATGCTCTCTTTCAGTAATCATGGACAAGACATGTATGGACTGGGCTGGAATGCTTCGAACAGTATGTTTTGGCAATGCACAGCCGCCGAAATAGAGTGCTATTCGCCTGCTGTCGATGCCCGTAATTATGCTTATGGTTGTTGGTCTGCTTTCAAAGGCAATGGTGAGTGGGGCGAGTCCAATAATCATGTGTCCCCTCGCAGTCTGTTCTATGCGCAGTTGCAGGAACGTATGCAAATGGGCGATATGGGTGAGATGGAACCAAACCAACTCGAATGTCAGGCGCGTATTCTGCCGCGTGCCGTAAATGCCAGTAGCAGTCCCACTGTCGAAAAGGCTATGCAGTTGGCTCGCGAGGCCTATGCTCCTTTGCTTACTTTGCGTTCTTGGATAGAGAAGGCTCCTTATACGGCTTCTGTGTCTTCTGTAGGACTAATGACGGTAGATGCTTTGAAGCCTGTCCATTTGAAACAGATTATGAATCTGCATCGGCAGCAGAATCGTCCGGAGAAAACACAGGATGTTCCTCAGTTTGCATTGAATAAGGGAGTCTTATCGGTGAACGGCGCTCTTCTTGCAGGTGGCAAACTTGATGTGCAATGGTGGAATGGGTGGCTCAAGGAGAACCGTATTCATAGCTATAAGCCTCATGTGACCCGTTTTGTCCCCGGGCGTGAAGGCTTTGCTTATACGGACCGTATAGACTCTACTGTCAATTATATGAAACGCAACAATCTGGTTGTACTCGATCACAATTATGGTCTTTGGCTCGACCGACGTCGGGATGATCATGAACGTATCCGGCGTCGGAACGCTGATTCATGGGCTCCTTTCTATGAACAGCCTTTTGCGCGTAGCGGGCAAGGAAAAGCTTGGGATGGATTGACTAAGTATGATCTGACCCGTCCTAACCGTTGGTATTGGAGCCGTTTGCGACAGTTTGCCGAGAAAGGTGCTGAACAAGGAGTGTTGCTCTACCACGAGAATTACTTTCAGCACAACATATTGGAAGCAGGCGCGCATTGGGTAGATAGCCCTTGGCGTAGTGCCAATAATATCAATAATACAGGTTTTGCAGAGCCTGTCAATTTTGCCGGTGATAAGCGGATCTTTGTAGCAGACATGTTTTATGATGTGACTCATCCTGTGCGCCGCCAGCTTCATCGCCAGTATATTCGTACGTGTTTGAATGAGTTGGCAGACTTACCTAATGTAGTGCAGCTTGTCAGTAGCGAATATACGGGTCCGCTTCATTTTGTGCAGTTTTGGATTGACGTAATTGCGGAATGGGAGGCTGAAACCGGTAAGGACGCTCTCGTGGCACTGAGTGCTACAAAAGATGTGCAAGATGCTATATTGGATGATCCGGTGCGTAGTAAGATTGTTGATATTATTGACATACGTTATTGGCATTACAATACAAAAGAGCTATATGCTCCTAAAGGTGGAGTGAATTTGGCGCCTCGCCAGCATGCCCGTAAAATGAGAGTGGGAAAGGTGACTTATGCCGAGGCTTATCGCGCCGTAAGCGAGTATCGGCTTCGCTATCCTGAAAAGGCTGTGACTTATTATGCGCAAAACTATCCGGCAATGGCATGGGCAGTAGCTATGGCCGGTGGTTCTTGTCCGCAAATAAAAGGTGTGAGTGAAGAGTTGTTGCAAGCGTTTGCCCGGACTGTTCCAATGGAACGAAAGGCGGGCGATGTTTACGAAATGGTAAAATCTGATACGGATATTATCATATATTCCCATTCAAAATCAAAATTTACCATTCCTGTGGCGGCAGGTAAATACATGCTGAAACAAGTGAATGTAGAGACTGGTGAAGAATTTGTTATTGATAATAGATTGAGAATCAGTGGGCAATGTGAAATTCCTGCTGCTTCTCAAGAGGAGTGCGTTTATTGGTTGCACCGGTTGTAGCCAATGTTTTATATAGTGGAAGGGGAGTCTGAGGCAGGCTCCCCTTCTTTGTTATGGTAATAATTGTTTTTTGTATGTAATTTCTTTGCGTTATCTGTATTTTCTTATTATAGACGAATTATTACCGTTCTTCTGTTATAGGGCTGTTTATATTTGCATCATTGGAATGGGGAATTACCAGACCAGAATATCAACCTATAAATAACAGCTATGACGAACTCAGATTTTATAGAACAAACCCGATTGTTGGTAGCCCGCACGCAACAGGGGGATCACAAATCTTTCGCGCAACTTTATGATATGTATGTCAATCAACTCTTCAATTTTGGCTTGCGTTTGACAACGGATCGCGAGTTACTTAAGGATTGTATACATGACGTATTTGTTAAGATTTATGTTAAGCGTGAAGAACTGAGTGAAGTAGTTAATTTCCGTTCTTATCTTTTTATCTCTCTCAAAAACCGGATATGTGACGAGTTGCGTCGTTTGGTATTCGGCAGCGATGTCCAGGTGGACAGTCTTCAACGTGTGGCTGAAGACGCCGATGTAGAGGAGGATTACTTGCGTCATGAAGCTGAGTTTTTTCAGAGTGTGAAAGTTGAGTCATTGCTGCGTCAGCTTTCTAAGCGTCAGCGCCAAGCTATTACCTTATATTATATGGAAGAAAAGAAATACGAGGATATTTGCGTGATTATGGACATGAATTACCAGTCTGTCAGAAACCTTGTGTGTCGAAGCTTGAATCGTTTGCGTGAATTGGCAATGGCTGTCTGATCTCGTTGTATTGTTCGTCCGGTTATCTCATTCTTACAACCTCATTTGTCTTCTTTTTACACCGCCAGTCCGGTGCTGCCTATTCCTGCCCAGAGTACTTTCAGGAGAGAGGGTAATTCAGTATACGATTGAATGGCATTCAGTATACGGGTTCACCCGTAAAAGTATGTGGTTTCATTTGATGCTTAAAGCTATATCTTCAACCATAAAACAATGAAGAAAAACAGAGATTCTGTCATCACTCAACACAATATGTCTTTATCCCTTTGCCAGAGAAGGATACAGGAGCAACGACATGGGTGATGATAAGGTGACGACAAACGTTTGTCATCACCTTAAATGCTTCCTCTTTTGAGGTTTCCTGCCACATAACTTATTTATAATCTGATGCTTTTGTCAGCAATCTCCTGTTTCTCCGTATCTTGCTGAAATTAGCCCGCATTAGGGGATAAAAGCCTCATTCCTTTGCTTTTCATCCCAAACATGCAAGATAAATGTACTTTTATCCGGTTGCTTTTATACTTTTCAAGCAGATGTAATGCCGCTATGTACCTTGATAAACTCCGTTTTCCAATTGCGAACCGGGCGGTTGCCTATTGCGGGCTGTGCAGCCCGCAGGTGGAAACCCTACAGCCCGCAATTGGAAAACAAGGCTTTTGTTGAAGTGCAGCTACATTTATCCGGTATCTTTTCGATATAATACAGCCGGGAAAATGATATTTAGGACATAGGTTCGGGCTCTCTTCCTGCGGTTATGAATCTTTTCACCGCAAAGAAACGAGCCCATTTAGTTCCTGATATGAATTAATTGTGAACCGTTATTTATTGGAGATGTAGGTTTAAACATCGAATGAACCCACATACTTTTGCAGGTGAGCCAGTATACGACCGAATGAGGTTCGGTATATGGCTGAAAATTATCCGTCCTCTCAATGTAAAATTAATGGATTTCGTTTCATTTCCAGAAAACAAGTATAGCCGGGGACACCTTCCATTGTCTTTATCAGATAAGAAACGATGGCTTTCTATAATTTTATCTCTTCATTAACTCCCATTCCACTGATGCCATTATAAATGAACCGATGGCTTTTCCCTCATTCTCAGTGATAGTGACATCCTTGCCTGCCAAATAGTAGTTGATTGTACCTGTGCGTGAAGGATTGTTTTTAGGACCTAAGCCAGCTGAAGCGCATACTTGGATGATATGCGTTTTGTTGCCCTCTTGGCGCACAAACTGCTTCAATATTCCGTTGTAGGCCTTTTCTGCTACGGGGAGATATTCATCTTTGTCAAGCAGACCCAAGCGTATGCCTTTCAAAAAGGCATAAGTAAAGATTGCCGAAGCGGAAGATTCCAGGTAATTGGGTTGCGTGCCTACATTATATACTTTGCCGCTTATGGTATCACCTTTTCCGTCGGCTGCCATTGAGTGGTCGTATTGTAGCAGTTGATACCATACACCGCTTTTCGGATCCTGCCAACGCTTCAGCCCGGCTGCTACTTCATTCAGAATCCGGTGCATCGCCGGATAGTCTGCGTGTTCGCGTGGCATAAACTCCAATACATCTACCAGGGCGGCTATGTACCAGCCCATACTTCTTGCCCAAAATTCGGGGCTGCATCCTTTGAACTTGCCGTCCTGTTGGGCCCAGAAAGAATTTTCATCTTCGGGAGTTGCAGTCCAGGCATGATAGTTCAGCTGCTTTTCGGCATTGTATGAGTATTGGTGAATTGTTTTAAATTGCAGTGCTATGTCACTCCAGCTTTCGTTGTTGTCCTTCGTGTCCTCTTTCCCAAACTTGGCTTGCCATTGCGCGTAGATGGGTGAGCCCATGAAAAGCCCGTCCAACCATACTTGATTGGGGTATACAGCCTTGTGGAAAAAGCAGCCGGCACCCGGAAGCGGTGCTTTGATGCGGCTATGATCATACTTCAGCCGGTTGCGTATGAGAGTGGCGGCAGTCTTGTATTTGCTCGCTTCCAAAGTATCTCCCTGCCGCATTTCCTCTTCATAAAGTCCGAAGAAGATATTTCCTGCGGGCAAATCGTCAATGTTACTGGGACGCAGGGCGTCTTTACCTTTCTTATTGTGAATGAAAGTGCCGTCTTCATTGAGGCTGTTGTCCGCAAACGCTTTGACGGCATCATAATAGGCTTTCTTTTCCGGATAGGCACTCCAGGCTTTCAGAACAGAATGTGCGACTAAGCCTGATACATAATCCCAGCCGGTGGTGTCGAGTTTGGCCTGATGGTGTCTGTTGCAGTAAAAATCGCCTAAGCCGTGTGTCTCTACCATCATTTGCGAGTAGATCGGTTCGCACTTTTCTTTTTTAGCCGGACTGCAGCTTATCAGGAGCAGTATCGGCCATAAATAGTGATGTTTCATATATTATTATCTGCCATGTAAATCGTATAGTTTCAGAGAATAAGCTATGTCCTCCTTGACTTCAAGCTGTTCTTGCTTGGTCATCAAGGGTGCTTCCCGGTCCAATCCCTCCAAGATAGTTTTGGCAGCAAAAGCTTCTTCCAAGGAATCTCCGTAATTGTTCCGCAACCATTGCTCTATGTCGATAGATGGTTGCGGATAATTACCGAGAATCTTCTCCAAAAAGATGTCATCCGTCAGCAAATCTGCTACGCTTCCTAATACCATTGTCTTTCTTTGTTTAACTAAATATGCAAATTTACACATAATGACGGTCGAAAATAATTGTTGTACTCATGTTGATAGGCGAGGTTGACAACTTATAACATTCTTGCTTGTATGGCGGGTACAGAAGTGCTGTGTATCCGTCTTTTTTATAGGTATATTTATTGGATAATGGTATGATGAAAATGAACATATTCTTTATTTCTCTTTTTTTATTGAGTGCGCCGGCCGTATCTCAGGTTGTGAAAGCTGATAATTTCTCTCATGACTGGGAGAATCATCATGTGCTGCACATAAATCGGTTACCTGCTCGTGCTGCTTTTGTCCCTTATCGGCAGAAGGTAGGCGACAGTAGTTATTCCCTTAACGGAGAGTGGAAATTTCGCTGGACTCCGGTGCCTGACGAACGTATCTTTGACTTTTACCGGACGGAATTCGATGATTCGGGGTGGGAGGATTTCTTAGTGCCTTCCAATTGGGAAAATCGTGGATACGGTACTCCCATTTATGTGTCGGCTGGCTATCCTTTCCGTATTGACCCACCTCGTGTGATGGGTACTCCTAAGGAAGATTACACTACCTATAAGGAACGTAATCCTGTCGGCCAGTATCGCAGGACGTTTACATTGCCGGCCCATTGGGAAGGGGATGGAGAAGTGTTGTTACGCTTTGACGGCGTGATGAGTGCTTTCTACGTATGGATTAACGGTGAGAAGGTGGGGTATAGCCAGGGCAGCATGGAGGCAAGTGAGTTTAATGTTACCCGTTATCTCCAGAAAGGACAAAATCAAATAGCCTTAGAGGTGTACCGTTATAGTGACGGGTCTTACCTTGAAGATCAGGATTTTTGGCGTTTTGGTGGAATTCATCGCGACATTACGCTGATTCATACACATAAAGTGGCTTTTCGGGACTATACTGTACGCACGTTGCCTGCCAAGCCGGGCTGCTATGATGATTTTATATTACAGGTGGATCCTGCGTTTGTTGTACGGCAAGGGGAACTTGGCGTAGGTTACCGGGCAAAAGCTGAACTGAAGGATATGCAAGGTAATGTTGTGGAGATGACCGATCTGGAAGGTAGGCAGGTATCCGGCCTTGAAGTTGATGTGCCGGAGGTCCTCGATTTGGAGCATAAGGCTTCACGTATGAATTTGTGGTATCCCCAGCGCGGTCCTCGCAGAATGGGGCGCATGCAGGCTATTGTTAAGTCCCCTCACCGCTGGACGTCCGAGACACCTAATCTTTATAAACTTCATCTTACGCTGATGAATGAGAAGGGAGAGGTTGTGCAACAGATAGAACAGCGGGTAGGATTTCGGATTGTCGAAATTAAAAACGGGCAGATGTTGGTCAACGGCGCTCCTATCCGCTTTCGGGGAGTAAACCGTCATGAACATCATCCGGTCAATGCCAGAGTGATGGATGAACAGACGATGCTGCAAGATATTCTTCTGATGAAACAAGCCAATATCAATGCTGTACGCACCAGCCATTATCCTAATGTGACACGTTGGTATGAGCTGTGCGACAGTATCGGGCTTTATGTGATGGATGAAGCTGATATTGAAGAACATGGGCTTCGCGGTACTTTGGCGAGTACGCCCGATTGGCATGCCGCTTTCATGGATCGGGCCGTACGCATGGCCGAACGTGATAAAAATTATGCATCAGTTGTGATGTGGAGTATGGGTAATGAGAGTGGGTACGGTCCTAATTTCGCTGCTATTTCCGCTTGGCTGCACGATTTCGATCCCACACGTCCGGTTCATTATGAAGGGGCGCAGGGGGTGGATGGCACTCCCGATCCGATGACCGTTGATGTGATCAGCCGTTTTTATACCCGGTTGAAACAGGACTATCTTAATCCCGGTATTCCCGAAGGTGAAGATAAGGAACGTGCGGAGAATGCCCGTTGGGAACGGTTGCTTGAGATTGCCGAGCGTGACAATGACAATCGTCCCGTAATGACAAGTGAGTATGCTCATAGTATGGGCAATGCGCTTGGTAATTTTCAGGAATATTGGAATGAGATATATAGTCACCCTCGTATGTTAGGCGGTTTTATTTGGGATTGGGTGGATCAAGGCATCTATAAGCAGCTGCCCGACGGGCGCACTATGGTAGCTTATGGCGGTGACTTTGGCGACAAGCCCAATCTGAAAGCATTTTGCTTTAATGGCATTGTACGCAGCGGCCGGGAAACTACACCGAAATATTGGGAAGTAAAGCAGGTTTATTCACCGATATCTCTTGGATTTATCCGGGGAAAGGTGGAGAAGGAAGTGCTTAAAGGTTCTCGCCTTACAGTGACTAACCGGCATCATCATGTAGGTTTGGAGAATTACCGCTGTCTTTATACATTATTGAAAAACGGACGTTCTGCAAGACAGGGTGAAATAATTCTGCCCGAAGTAGCTCCTGGGCAGGCAACCGATGTGGCGTTGCCTGATTTTAGGATTGATACGGAAGCTGATGTCCGTTTGCATGTGCGGCTGGTATTGCGCAAAGACGAGCTTTGGGCAAAAGCCGGACATGAAGTGGCGGCTTTTCGTTTTGCTCTGAATGAAGCAATGATGGCCATGACTGACCGGCGTCCGTTGAAACCGCTTGCTATTGGTGAAAGTCCGCGCCATGATGTACTTGGTATGTTGTCTGGTCTGCGTATGCAGGCTTTCCGTGCACCTACTGATAATGATAAAAGTTTCGGTAACTGGTTGGCTAAGGATTGGAAGAATCATCGTTTGGATGCTCCTGTTGTGAGAACCATTGTTCCTTTGCGTGACACGATGAGGGCTGACGGAATCCCCCATCAATATAAAGTAGAGAAATACTGCTATGAGAAAGGCGCCATTGTGGTGACGACGGATTACCTCACTTATACTGACGGCACTGTGGATATAGAGCAAAATTATCGTTTTGAAGGAGAACTTCCGGAACTGCCTCGTTTGGGGCTCAACTTTATGCTTGGCGAACAGTATGGAAATATCAGTTGGTATGGCAGAGGACCGATAGAAAGTTATCCGGATCGTAAGGAAGCTACTTACATTGGCCGTTGGGAAAGTACTTTGGAAGAACAGTATACTCCTTACCCTCGTCCTCAGGATGGAGGGAACCATGAGGAGGTGACGGATCTCCGCTTGACCGACCATAGAGGGCATGGTATACGTATCAGTGCAATCGACACTCCTTTTTCTTTCTCGGCACTACCTTATACGGCTGAAGACCTTGCCGGGGCGACGCATGATTGTGAGTTGGTTCCCCGTAAGCAAGTAGTTGTCAGCATTGATGCGGCTGTGCTGGGGTTAGGGAATAGTAGCTGCGGGCCGGGAGTGCTCAAGAAATATGCCATTGAGAAAAAAAAGGAACATAGGTTGCGTGTGCGCATCAGTCCGCTTTGACCTGATAAATTAGCCTGTCATAGATGAAGAAAGGTTCGTATGGATCGCTTGAAAGTGTGAGTACAAACAAATACATTCTTCGTCTCATGAGTGATATGAAAAAGTTATATATGTGCAACTTGGAAAAAGTAATACTATTTAATATAATGAAACGGACAACAACTCTTCTCTCTGCCCTTATTCTTGCTTTGAGTTTGTGGGCGCAAACTTCTGTTGAAACGCAGCGGCAATATCTTTCAGGTAAAGGATGCGATGACATGGTGGAATGGGATTTCTTCTGTACCGGGGGTAATAATTCCGGTAAATGGAGTAAAATAGGTGTGCCTTCCTGTTGGGAATTGCAAGGCTTCGGTAACTATCAGTATGGTATGAAGTTTTATGGAAAAGCCTTTCCGGCCGGTGTGGCTGATGAGAAGGGTATGTATAGGTACGAATTCAATTTGCCCGCCGAATGGAATGGAATGCAGGTGGAACTTGTGTTTGAGGGATCTATGACAGATACCTATGCCACTATCAATGGGCGTAAGGCGGGCGAAATGCATCAAGGTGCTTTTTATCGTTTTGTTTACAATGTGAGTGATCGTGTATTTTTCGGTTCTGATAAGAAAAATGTATTGGAAGTGACTGTAAGCAAAGAAAGTGCCAATGCGGGAGTCAATCTTGCTGAACGTCGTGCCGATTATTGGAACTTTGGCGGTATCTTCCGTCCTGTGTTCATGGTGGCGAAACCGGCTGATAACATAGCTCGTGTGGCGTTGGATGCACAAGCCGACGGGACTTTTATCGCCCAATGCATGCTTAACCATGCTTTGGATGGCGCGCAGGTGAAAACGGTGATCTGTGACGCAAAAGGACGCGAAGTTATTTCTCAGACTGATGTTGTGCGCGCCGGTGGAGACGAGGTGTCTGTTAATATGAAGTTGAAGAACCCGGCTCTGTGGACAGCTGAAACTCCTAATCTTTATACTGCTCATTTCACTCTTATGAATAAAGCTGGTAAAGTGTTGCATAGGGAACGGCAAAAATTTGGTTTCCGTACTGTAGAAACACGCCCGAATGATGGTCTTTATGTCAATGGCCGGCGTGTGACGGTGAGAGGTGTGAACCGTCATAGTTTCCGTCCGGAAACAGGTCGTACCCTTTCTAAAGCCAAGAATATAGAAGACGTGCTTCTTATTAAGAGTATGAATATGAATGCAGTCCGTTTGAGCCACTATCCTGCCGATCCCGAATTCTTTGAAGCATGCGACAGCCTCGGACTTTATGTAATGGATGAGTTGAGTGGATGGCATGGCAAGCATGAGACTGTTGTTGGTCAGAAGCTGGTGGGAGAGATGATTAAGCGCGACCATAACCATCCTTCCATTATTTGGTGGAGTAACGGTAATGAAAAGGGGTGGAATACCGAACTTGATTGTGAGTTCCACAAACATGACATACAGAAGCGTCCCGTTATTCATCCGCAAGGCAATTTCGGAGGTTACGAAACCATGCATTATCGTTCTTATGGAGAAAGTCAGAACTATATGCGCTTGCCCGAAATCTTTATGCCTACCGAGTTCTTGCATGGACTCTACGATGGCGGCCATGGTGCGGGGTTGTACGATTATTGGGAAATGATGCGCCGTCATCCCCGTTGTGCGGGTGGTTTCCTTTGGATGTTGGCCGATGAGGGAGTGAAGCGTGTGGATATGAACGGTTTTATCGATAATGTAGGCAACTATGGAGCAGATGGGATTGTGGGGCCTCATCATGAGAAGGAAGGCAGTTACTACACCATTCGTCAGGTGTGGTGTCCTATACAGATAATGAATACTCCCGATGGGAATTTTGATGGTGTGTTGCAATTGGAGAACCGTTACGACTTTAGTAATTTGAAAGATTGCAAATTTAAGTATGAATATGTGGCGGTAGATGGTTTGGAGACCAAAGTGATAAAAAGTGCTACGGTGAATGGACCTGACATAGAACCTCATACTGCCGGAACTTTGAAGATAGCTTCTGTTCTAAATAATGCAAACTTACTGCATGTTACCGCCATAGATGCGTATGGTAGTGAACTGTTTACCTGGACTTATAATCTGGTGAATGTAGCGTTACCAGTTTTGGCCAAGCAAGGTGCGGCGCCTACCTATACCAGCACTGCCGAGCAGCTTAAGGTTTCGGTTGCTGACAAGGAGTTTACTTTCAGTTATGCCGACGGACAGCTTAAAGGGGTGAAATTAGGAGGAAGTACATTCAGCTTGAGCAATGGCCCCCGTTTTATTGCTGCCAAACGTGCCGACCGGTCTATGGATCAGTTCTATAATCACGATGATAAAGATGCCGAGAAAAAGAAGACTCAATATACCACCTTCGAGGATGCAGGCCGTTTCACCGGTTTCGACATAAAGAGTGAAGGAAGTTGCCTTTACATTACAGCCAATTATAAGCTGGGTTCATTCGAGAAGGCCATCTGGGTGATTGATGCGGAAGGCACTGTTGAACTCGATTTCTCCTATAATTTCAGTGGAGTAGTCGACCTTATGGGCGTGATGTTTGATTATCCTGAAGAGAAAATGTTGCGTAAGAGTTGGCTGGGGAAGGGGCCTTACAGAGTGTGGCAGAACCGCTTGCATGGTCCGCAAACAGGAATCTGGGCTAATGACTATAATGACCCTATCCCCGGTGAAAGCTTCCTTTATCCTGAATTCAAAGGCTACTTTGCCGATGTACAGTGGATGGAGTTGTCTACTTCGGAAGGTACTGTTCGCATTGCCAATAAGAATCCCGAACAGTACATGGGAGTTTATCAACCGCGCGATGGTCGTGATGAGTTGCTTTATCGTCTGCCTGCTACCGGCATCGCTTTGATGCGCGTCATCCCTCCTGTACGCAACAAGGTAAATACCACCGATTTGGTAGGTCCTTCATCACAGGCATTCTGGGCTGATGGCCGGTATGGTGGTGGATTTATTATGCAATTTAGTAAAGCGGCCAAATAATTAACTTGATTTGAATAATCAATTGGATATGAAGATAAAATATCTTTTAGTATTAATTGTTTTGCTGAGTATTACATTCGTTGGATGCGGTACCCGGCAAAACATGCCTACGGAGGAGCAATCGGTGCGTTATACTGCAGATGATGCTCGTCCTTGGACTTTCTGGTATTGGATGTATGGTGCTGTAACTCCTGAAGGAATAACAGCTGATTTGGAGGCTATGAAGCAAGTTGGATTAGGCGGTGCTTATCTCATGCCTATTAAAGGCGTAGGTCAGGGACCGGAGTATGAAGGACAAGCCCAACAGCTTACCCCTGAGTTTTGGGAAATGGTAGATCATAGCATGAAAGAGGCAAAGCGGTTGGGACTTCGGTTGGGGATGCATATCTGTGACGGCTTTGCATTGGCAGGTGGACCATGGATTACACCTCAGGAGTCCATGCAGAAGATTGTCTGGAGTGATACCATCATTCGTGGCGGCAATATTGAACGTTTGCCTCTTCCTCAACTTGAAGGTTATGAGGGGTATAGTGAGGATATAGCTACTTATGCCATTCCTTTGGGTAAGCAACCGGCAGATGTTGTGATGAGACCAGTTATAAGTTTGGCTACTCTTCCCGGTACCGAAGTGAAAGATAAGAAGAAAGCGGTCAATATGGATGAGAAAGGAGTTATTCGTTCTTCTTATCCTTGCCGGATAGACTATACTTATGAACAACCGGTTACAGTAAGTAATGTAGAGATTGTTTTGAGTGGTAATAATTATCAAGCGCATAGGCTTAAAGTGCTTGTGAGTGATGACGGTAGGAACTATCGCTTTCTGAAACAGTTAAAGCCTGCCCGGCATGGTTGGCAGAATACCGACTGCCACTCTACTCATGGCTTGCCGTCCACTACGGCTAAGTATTTTCGTTTTGAATGGACGCCGGAGGGCAGTGAACCGGGGTGTGAGGATTTGGATGCGGCTAAATGGAAACCTAATTTGAAGATAAAGGAGATTCGTTTGCATACGGCGCCTCGTATTCATCAGTGGGAAGGTAAAGCCGGCTTTGTATGGCGTGTGGCTGGTGCTTCCACTTCGCAAGAAATTCCGGATGAGGCCTGTGTACAACTAAATGAGGTGCGCCGACTGACACTTACGGATGGTGCTCTTACCGCTAAATTGCCCGAAGGAGAGTGGCGTATTCTTCGCATGGGACATACTTCTACCGGGCATGTCAATGCCACTGCAGGAGGCGGTAAAGGACTGGAATGTGATAAGTTCAGTGTTGCAGCTGTTCGCAAACAGTTTGACAACTGGTTTGCCCAAGTATTTGAGAAAACGACACCGGAAGTGGCTCGTGAAGTTCTGAAATATATGCATGTGGATAGTTGGGAGTGTGGTTCGCAAAACTGGAGCGCAACGTTTGCTGCAGAGTTTAAGAGCCGTCGCGGGTATGATTTGATGCCCTATCTGCCCTTGTTGGCGGGAATACCAATGGAAAGTGCTGAAAAAAGCGAACAGGTGTTGCGTGATGTCCGCATTACTATTGGTGAACTGGTGACTGATGTTTTCTACACAGTGTTGGCCCAATGTGCCGGTGAATACGATTGCCGCTTTTCGGCCGAGTGCGTAAGCCCCACTATGGTGGCCGATGGATTATGCCATTATGATAAGGTGGATCTTCCTATGGGAGAATTCTGGTTAAACAGTCCTACCCATGATAAACTTAATGATGTACTTGATGCAGTTAGTGGTGCTCATATTTACGGTAAGAATGTGATTCAAGCCGAAGGATTTACTGAAATCCGTGGCACTTGGGACGAAGATCCCGCTATGCTTAAACCATTGCTCGACCGTAATTATGCTTTGGGCATTAATAAACTTTTCTTCCATGTTTTCACTCATAATCCTTGGTTGGACCGCGCTCCCGGCATGACGCTTGACGGTATCGGGCTTTTCTATCAGCGCGATCAGACTTGGTTTCGTGAGAGCAGTGCGTTTGTGGATTATGCTACCCGTTGCCAAACTCTGCTGCAAAAAGGAACTCCTGTTGTAGACATTGCTGTTTTTACCGGTGAGGAGATGCCTCGGCGTGCCATTTTACCGGACAGGCTGGTGAGTATGTTACCCGGTATTTATGGCGCTGAACGTGTGGAGAGCGAGCGGGTTCGTTTGGCTAATGAAGGCCAGCCGCTTCGTGTAGTTCCTGTGGGAGTCACTCATTCGGCTAATATGGCAGATCCCGATAAGTGGATTAACCCGCTTCGTGGTTATCAGTACGATTCTTTCAATAAAGATGCTTTACTTCGTTTGGCAAAGGTGGAAGATGGGCATATTGTATTGCCTGGCGGTGGGCGTTACAAAGTGCTGGTATTGCCTACGGCTCGTCCTATGGATCCTACTGCTGTTCCTTTGTCAAAAGAGGTGGAGCAAAAAATAGCAGAGTGGAAGGAACAGGGAGTGATAATTCCCGAGTTGCCCTATAAAGCCGAAAGTTTTGCAGTCATGGGCTTGGAACGCGATGTAGAGTTACCGGCTGAGGTGGCATATGCGCATCGTACGGCGGATGATATGGAAATCTACTTTATAGCAAATCAGAAAAATGAAGCCCGGAATTTTACAGCTTCGTTCCGTCAGAAAGGACTGGCCCCCAAATTATACGATGCGGTAACCGGGCGTACTTATATCCCGGAACAATGGGCGGAACGGGAAGGACGCACCGAAGTGTCGTTATCATTGCCGGCATACGGATCACGTTTCGTGATTTTCTTCAAAAGCAAGGATGCACTTGAACTCTTTGCCGGTGATTCGCTTCTGCATGAGGAGAATGTGGCAGCAGAGAATATGGCAAAAAGATTAGTCCGGCACGAATGGAAAGAGGAAAGTCGCACTCCGCTTGAGAACAGTGAATGGACAGTTCATTTTGAGAAAACTGATGTGAAACTGGTTCGTGATGAACTTTTTGATTGGAGTAAAGAAAGTGATGCTAAAGTAAAGTTCTATTCAGGACGTGCCTGTTATACTTCTTCTTTTGTTGTTCAGGATGAATTCGATGGGAGCGTGCTTCTCAGTCTGGGACGCGTAGCCAATGTGGCAACAGTCCGTGTGAATGGGAAAGCATGCGGCATAGCCTGGACTCCCCCCTATCAGGTAGATATCACTTCCGCTTTGGTAGCCGGAGCCAATCGTCTTGAAATCGAGGTGGTAAATACTTGGGCAAATGCTCTTCGGGGAATGGACCAGGGTAGCGCTCCTTTTGACGGCATATGGGCTAATGCCAAATATCGTTTGCCCGGTAATGGCCTGCTTCCGGCAGGATTACTTGGCCCGGTAGAATTGGTAAGAATGAAGTGATGGTTATAAGAGCTCACAATATGGAAAGATTGTCTTGTGAATTATAAAGTGAAAAGTATATGAATAAGAAATGTATCATGATAGCTTGTGCTTTTTTTGTTGCAGTGGCACTTCAAGCTAAAGTGTCTTTGCCGGCGTTTTTTTCGGACGGTATGGTTATGCAACAACAGAGTCAGGCCAGTCTTTGGGGCAATGCTTCGAAAGGTAAAATCGTTGAGGTGACTACCGGCTGGGATGGGCAGACCTATACTACGAGAGCTGATGAGCAAGGAAAGTGGAAACTTACTGTACAGACACCTGCTGCAGGAGGCCCCTATGATATTACTTTTGATGATGGTGAACGCACTCGGATTAAGGATATTCTTATGGGTGAATTATGGATTTGTTCGGGGCAGAGCAATATGGAGATGCCTATGAAAGGATTTAAGAATCAACCTGTGGAAGACGCCAATATGGATGTATTGCGTAGCCGTAATTCGCAAATCCGACTTTTTACGGTGAAGCGTAATTCGCAGTTTGCTCCTGTGGATGATGTAACCGGTTGCTGGAATCACGCAGAGCCTAAGACCGTACGTGAGTTTAGTGCTACTGCATATTATTTTGGCCGTTTGTTGCAAGAACAGCTTCAGGTTCCTATAGGATTGGTTGTTGCTGCTTGGGGAGGATCGGCTTGTGAGGCTTGGATGCGCCCTGAATGGCTCAAGGCATTCCCCGCAGCTAAAATACCCCAAAGCCCGGAAGATATAAAGTCGAAGAATCGCACTCCGACTGTACTTTTCAATGGTATGCTTCATCCGCTTATTGGTTTAGCCATGAAAGGTGTGATTTGGTATCAAGGTGAAGATAACTGGAATCGTGCTTCAACGTATGCCGATATGTTTACTACCATGATAAAAGGCTGGCGTGCAGAGTGGAAGCAAGGCGACTTTCCTTTTTATTATTGCCAGATCGCTCCTTATGACTATGCCATCATTACAGCACCTGGTGAGCCGGTTATTAATTCTGCTTATTTGCGTGAACAGCAATTGAAAGCCGAAACTATGGTGCCTAATGTCGGCATGGCTGTATTGATGGATGCAGGGATGGAGAAAGGTATTCATCCTGCTCGGAAAAGGGTAGTGGGCGAACGTCTGGCGCGTTTGGCGTTAGTGAACGATTATGGAGTCGAAGGTGTCATGGCACAGTCTGCCTGCTATAAAAAAATGGAAGTAAAGAATGATACGGTGACTGTTTTCTTTGATCGCGCAGATATGTGGATTAACTGTAAAGAGAAGTTTGCCTCCGATCTTTTTGAAGTGGCCGGTGAAGACCGGGTGTTTCATCCTGCAAAAGCGTGGATAGAACGTAGCAAAGTAAAAGTAAAGAGTGAGGCGGTGAAATCTCCGGTAGCTGTTCGTTATGCATTCAAAAATTATGCCAAGGGCGACCTTTATTGTGAGGATCTGCCGGTTTCCTCATTCCGTTCGGACAATTGGTGATATTATAAATAGAAATATGTTAATTCACGCTTCATGATGAATCGATTCCTTTTATCTCTTTCTTTACTTTTTTTCATGGCTATCTCTGTTTGTGCAGAGTGGCGGCCAGGAAACTATACATGGGTGTCGCCCAGTTTGAATGTTTCGGAATCAATGCCTTGCGGAGGAGGCGATGTGGGGATGAATGTATGGGTGGAACAAGGCGATATTCTCTTCTATTTATCGCGTAGCGGATCGTTCGATGAAAACAATACGCTTCTCAAACAGGGGCGGTTCCGGTTAAAACTGCAACCCGACCTTTTCTTGGATGCGGTGGACTTCCGGCAGCAACTCCGGTTGAACGATGGCTATGTGTCTATTTCCTGTAATGGGGTGGAAGTGCAACTTTGGGCTGATGTATTCCGGCCTGTGGTACATGTGGAAGTGAAAAGTGAGAAAAGGGTTAGTGCTGAAATAGCCTATGAGAATTGGCGTGTCACCGATCGGGTTGTACAGAAAAAGATTGAAGGACAACAATGCTCTTATAAATGGGCAGTTCCCAAAGGAACTGTCACGCGTCGTGATTCAATCTGTGCTGAAATGCATCAACTGACCTTCTTTCATCGTAATGAGGGTGAGACGATGTTTGAAGTGACCATGCGTCAACAGGGACTTACTCATTTAATGGATTCCCTTTACAACCCGTTGGAACAGTTGACGTTTGGAGGCCGTCTTAGCGGTGGGGACCTTGTTTATAAGGGTAAACGGAATGGGGTGTATCAATCTACTCCCTATGTCGCCTGGTGCTATACATCGGGTGTTGCTCGCCGGAATCATCATTTCCAAGTGACTTTGAACACTGCGCAGTCATCATTTGAAGAATGGGAAGAAGGGCTGGTACAGACAGAGAAGTCAGTCGAGTTGGTAAAAAACCGGAAGCAGACGCGTAAATGGTGGAATGAGTTTTGGAACCGGAGTTATATCTATTTGGATGATGCCGGGCAACTTGCCAATCCTCATGGATTGGATGCCGATGATTTGAGTTTGGTCGATCCTGCCGATTCGTTGGCTGTTGCAGTGCGCAATTACACTCTTTTTCGTTATATGCTGGGATGCAATGCATACAGTAAGTGGCCTACCAAGTTTAACGGAGGGTTGTTTACTTTTGACCCTGTATGGGTGAATCCTGACATGGCATTTACACCTGATTTTCGTCGTTGGGGAGGCGGTACGCATACGGCGCAGAATCAGCGGCTTGTCTACTGGCCTATGCTTAAGAACGGTGACTTTGATATGATGTTGCCTCAGTTTGATTACTATTTACGTATCCTCCCAACAGCGGAGAAACGCAGTCGTATTTATTGGAACCATGAAGGAGCCTGCTTTGCAGAGCAGATTGAAAACTTTGGGCTGCCCAATCCGGCTGAGTATGGCTTTAAGCGTCCGCCCGCTTTCGATAAAGGCTTGGAATACAACGCCTGGTTAGAGTATGAATGGGATACCGTACTTGAGTTTTGTCTGATGATATTAGAGACGCACCGTTATCGGGGCATGGATATCCGGAGTTATGAGCCTCTGATCCTTTCTTCATTGCGTTTCTTCGATGAACATTATCGCTATTTGGCACGTCAGCGCGGATGCAAGGAACTTGACGGCAACGGAAAGCTGGTACTTTTTCCCGGTTCTGCGTGTGAGACCTATAAAATGACTTACAATGCTTCCTCTACTGTGGCGGCTTTGCATGTTGTGCTTCAGGCTGCCGGTTCTTATTTCAAAGAAAATGCAGAAGCTCTTGCTTTTGTTCGTGAGATGCAGCAGCGTATTCCTTCGATTCCGCTTCATACCATAGGAAATAAGATAATGATTTCGCCTGCTTTGGTGTGGGAACGTGTGAATAATGTGGAGACTCCGCAGCTTTATCCGGTTTTCCCATGGCGTGTGTATGGTTTGGGGCGTCCAAATTTAGAAATAGCCCGAAATACTTATTATTATGATGTTGATGCACAGAAGTTCCGTACTCATATAGGTTGGAAACAAGATAATATTTGGGCTGCTTGCTTGGGACTGACTGATGAGGCGGTGGCACTTAACCAACGTAAATTATATAACGGACCGCATCGTTTTCCTGCATTTTGGGGGCCCGGATACGACTGGACGCCCGATCATAATTGGGGAGGAAGTGGTATGATAGGATTACAGGAGATGCTGATGCAGGAGGATGCGCAGGGTAATATAATACGTTATCCGGCTTGGCCTAAGAACCGGAAGGTTCATTTTCGTTTACATGCTTCTGGAGGAAGGGTTGTAATGGAATAACGAGTACATTTGCAGGGAATAATCGTCTCATATAATGACTTGAAGTAGTATATTCGGGTTTCGTATTATTGATGAATTAATCCCTATGATAATGAAGAAGTTTTTGATTTTGATGCAGTTGTTCTTCTCAACAGCATTTTTTGCCTCGGCACAAGTTCAAACAGAAATCTCGCAAGATGAGCTTGCCCGTATTTACGAGGAGGTAAAGACCCCTTATAAGTATGGTATGGTGATTGCCCCCCAGGATAATGGGCATAAAATAGACTGTCCCACAGTGTTTCGCGAAGGTGATTCCTGGTATATGACCTATGTGGTTTACAATGGGAAAACCGGGCAGGATGGTCGTGGCTACGAGACTTGGTTGGCGAAAAGCTCCGATCTGCTGCATTGGAAAACTTTGGGACGCGTACTTGCTTATCGTGACGGAAAGTGGGACTGTAATCAGCGCGGAGGTTTCCCCGCACTTGCCGATATGGAGTGGGGAGGTACCTATCAATTACAGCAATATAAAGGCCGTCATTGGATGACTTATTTGGGAGGTTCGGGTACCGGTTACGAGTCGGTCCGTGAACCGTTGTATGTGGGCGTGGCAAGTACCGATAAACCTATTACGGAGGCGCATGAATGGCAGGCGTCCGATAAGCCGATTCTGCATATTGATGATAAGGACGCCCAATGGTGGGAAAAACTCACGCAATACAAGAGTACTGTGTATTGGGATAAGTCGAAACGTTTTGGCAAGCAGTTCGTAATGTTCTACAATGCTGCAGGCGTGCACCCCCAGACTGGCAAGAAGGCAGAACGTGTAGGTATTGCCCTTTCCGATAATATGAAGAAATGGACCCGTTATGCAGGCAATCCGGTTTTTGCACATGAAATTGCGGGAGGCATTACCGGTGATGCGCATATTCAGCGTATGGGTGACTTCTATGTAATGTTCTACTTCTCGGCTTTTGATCCAAAACGCACCTATAAGGCTTTCAATACTTTTGCTGTTAGTCGTGACTTGGTACACTGGACCGACTGGCAGGGAGCCGATTTGATTATCCCTTCAAAAGAATATGATGAACTTTTTGCGCATAAAAGTTATGTTGTGAAGCATGACGGTGTGGTATATCATTTTTATTGTGCAGTGAACAACGCGGACCAGCGTGGTATTGCCGTAGCTACAAGCCGTCCTATGGGACAGTCGGACGTACGTTTTCCAGTTCGCGATATTAAAAGCCGTCGTATTTTTACCGATTTGAACAGAGGGTGGAAAACCTGGCTGGTCGAATCGACACAGGCCAATCAGCCGTATGTGAAACTTCATCATCCTGTTACGGTGAACTTGCCGCATAACTGGGATGACTATTATGGGTACCGTCAACTGACGCATGGCAATTTGCATGGGACGGCCCTATACACTCGTTCGTTCGAAGTCCGAAAACAAGAAGGCCGCCGTTATTTTCTTCAATTTGAGGGGATAGGTACGTATGCTACCATTGCTCTGAATGGTAAGGCTTTTAGTCGGCAGCCGGTAGGACGTACCACATTGACGCTCGATGTGACAGATGCCTTGGTTGATGGTGAGAACTGCCTGGAAGTAAAAGCCGAACATCCGGAATTGATTGCCGATATGCCTTGGGTCTGCGGCGGTTGCTCTTCGGAATGGGGATTCAGCGAAGGATCACAACCGTTTGGCATTTTTCGCCCTGTGACGCTGGTTGAAACCGATGAGGTGCGTATCGAACCTTTCGGAGTACACATTTGGAACAATGAGAAAGCAGATAGCGTGTTTGTTGATTTGGAAATAAAGAATTATAGCAAGCACTTACAAGAAATTGAGGTTGTGAATAAGTTGAGTGATGCTGATGGGAGACAGACTTTCCGTTTGACTCAGAAATTGACTTTGAAACCGGGTGAGTTAAGAGTAATTCGCCAGCAATCTCCGGTGAAGGATGCGAGCCGTTGGAGTACGGAGAAGCCTTATCTTTATAAATTGGCTTCGATGATTAAACGTTCGGGCAAAACTACGGACGAAGTTTCCACGCCTTTTGGTATTCGTACCCTTAGCTGGCCGGTGAAGCGTTTTACTCCCGAAGGTCCTGTAGCGGGAAGTCATGACGGACGCTTTTTCCTCAATGGTATTCCCACCTTCCTCAATGGAGTATGTGAGTATGAGCATCAGTTTGGGCAGAGCCATGCATTCAGTAAAGAACAGGTGCTGGCTCGTGTGAAGGGGCTGAAAGCTGCTGGATTTAATGCATTTCGCGATGCTCATCAGCCACATCATCTTGATTATCAAATGTACTTTGATAGAGAGGGTATGGTTTGGTGGACACAATTCTCCGCACATGTCTGGTATGACACTCCCGAATTTCGCGAGAATTTCAAGAAACTGCTTCGCCAATGGGTGAAGGAGCGCCGTAACTCTCCCAGTCTTTCCCTTTGGGGATTACAGAATGAGAGCACCTTGCCACGTGAGTTTGCCGAGGAGTGTTGTGATATTATTCGTGAGATGGATCCTACGGCAGTCACTATGCGGCCTATAACTACCTGTAATGGTGGTGATGGTTCGGATTGGAATGTTATTCAGAACTGGAGTGGAACTTACGGGGGGGATATTTATAAATACGGATATGAACTATCCCGTCCCAACCAATTGTTAAACGGTGAATATGGCGCGTGGCGCAGTATTGATTTGCACACCGAGCCTGCAGCTTTTGACGCTAAAGGCATTTGGAGTGAGGAACGCATGTGTCTGCTTATGGAAACTAAGATACGTCAGGCAGAGAGTGTGAAGGATTCTGTTTGCGGGCAGTTTCAATGGATTTACAGTAGCCATGACAATCCGGGGCGTCGTCAGCCGGACGAGGCTTTGCGCCGTATTGACAAGGTAGGGCCTTTCAATTACAAGGGGTTGGTTACTCCTTGGGAAGAACCGCTTGATGTATATTATATGTATAAGTCCAATTATCGTTTGCCAGAGGAGGAGCCTATGGTTTACCTTGTTTCGCACACTTGGAACAACCGGTTTGAAAAAAGCGGGCGTCGTCGTGCAACGATTGAGGCTTATAGCAATTGTGATAGTGTGTTGCTCTATAATGATGCCACCAATGATGTGTATCTTGGCCGTAAGGTGAATCATGGTCGTGGAACCCATTTCACATGGGAGAATCGCGACATACGCTACAATGTGCTACGTGCTGTCGGTTACTATGACGGTAAGCCTGCAGCTGAGGATGTGCTGGTGCTGAAGGGTCTGAAGCGAGCTCCCCATTTTGAAGCTCTCTACCGTCCATCGGCTATTGTGCCTACCGCTGCCGATAACAATGCCAATCTGTTGAAACCGGCTTCCGGTTATACCTACTTATATCGGATAAATTGCGGAGGAGATGCCTATACCGATAGTTATGGAGAGCAATGGATGCAGGATTCTCACATGTTCTCTCATTCATGGGCTGAAAAGTTCGATTCTATCTCTCCCTATCAAGCAAGCCAACGTACAACTTTCGATCCTATACATGGTACACGTGATTGGACGCTTTTCCAAAGTTTTCGTTTCGGACGCCATCATCTTAACTATCGTTTCCCTGTATCCGAACCGGGACGCTATCGTATAGAACTCTATTTTACAGAGCCTTGGCATGGTACTGGGGGCGGTGAAAAAACTGATTGTGAGGGATTCCGTATCTTTGACGTAGCCGTAAATGGCAAAACGTTGATTGATGATCTTGACATTTGGGCAAAAAGCGGGCATGACGGTGCTTTCCGCAGAGTGGTAGAGGCTGAGGCTGTGAATGGCGAGCTGCTCATTGATTTTCCTGAAGTTAAATCCGGGCAGGCTATTATATGTGCTATTGCCATTGCTAAAAAGGGAGAAGTGGAGAAACGTCCGATGTTGCCGTTGGTGAAAGCTTCCGATGTTTTCTCTTGGAGTGCGATGGATGCCGATACGCTTGTCAAGATGCCGAAAGAAATGCTGCCCGAAGACAAAAATACCCGTAGCGTTGTAAAATATCAGGCTGAAGAGGCGTTGGTGAAAGGTAATTTTGAAAAACGTGAGTATAAGAAAGAAACAGGAATTTTCTTCGGAAAGAGCAAGAAGGAGAGTTGTATAATCTGGGAGGTAAATACAGGGTTGGCGCAAGTGTATGCCCTTCGCTTTAAGTTCATGAATAGTAATAAACAGCCTTTGCCGGTTCGTTTGCAGTTCATCGATGCTAAAGGAGTGGTTTTAAAAGATGATTGGCTCCGGTTTGCTCCTACACCCGGCAAATGGAGAATGTTGAGCACTACTACGGGTACGTTTATCAATGCCGGCCACTATAAGCTGATATTGAGTGCCGACAGTCTGGATGGCTTTGCCATTGATGGCGTTGAGATACAATAGGTTTCTATAACTAATTAAATTAATATAATGCGAATAATTAAACTTTTACTTTTAGTATGCGTCATTTTCTTACAGATGGGTTGCAGCAAAACTGAAGTGACTATTCTGATGCCTCGTACAGCTTCGACGAGGGTGATATATGCCGGAGGGCAATTAAAAGATGCACTGGCCGGGTTTGGCTATGATCCGGTTGTTGTTACTGATTCCTTGCAAAGCACGAAGGTTATCGGGCAAGACAAGGGCATCTGCATCAGTCTGCTTCAGGCATCTGATACGACAGGCTTGAAAAAAGAAGGCTTTACCATTACCTCTGACGGGAACCTGATTCGTGTGGTGGGTAACGATGGAACGGGAGTTATCTATGGGTGTCGTGAAATCATAGACAGGCTGGAGGCCAATGAGGGCAGTTTCGATTTGCCGGCTACCTTTACAGATGCGCCCGAGATGGTTCTTCGGGGTGGCTGTGTAGGTATACAGAAGATGGAGTATCTGCCCGGACGTGGTGTATACGAGTATCCTTATACGCCGGAGAATTTTCCTTGGTTTTATGATAAGGCACAGTGGATAGATTATCTGGACATGTTGGTGGAGAACAGGATGAACTCGCTTTATTTGTGGAACGGACATCCTTTTGCATCGTTGGTCCGTTTGAAAGACTATCCTTTTGCAGTGGAAGTGGATGATGAAACGTTCAAGAAGAACGAGGACATGTTTCTGTTCCTCACTACTGAAGCGGAGAAACGCGGTATTTTTGTTATTCAGATGTTCTATAATATTCTTCTCAGTAAGCCTTTTGCGGATCATTATGGGCTGAAGACCCAAGATCGTAACCGTCCCATTACTCCTTTGGTGAGTGACTATACCCGTAAGTCGGTTGCTGCCTTCATTGAAAAATATCCTAATGTAGGACTTCTTGTATGCTTGGGCGAGGCAATGGATACGTATGAGGATGATGTGGAATGGTTTACGAAGACTATCATTCCCGGTGTTAAGGATGGATTGAAAGCGTTGGGACGCACCGACGAGCCTCCTGTGCTGGTGCGTGCGCATGACACTGACAGTAAGATGGTGATGGATGCCGCCCTGCCACTCTATAAGAACCTCTATACTATGCATAAGTATAACGGTGAGTCGCTCACTACTTACCAACCTCGTGGCCCATGGGCTAAGATTCACACCGATCTTAGTTCTTTGGGTAGTATTCATATCAGCAATGTGCATATTCTGGCTAATTTGGAGCCATGGCGCTGGGGATCTCCCGATTTTGTACAGCAGACAGTCAATGCTATGCACGATGTACATGGGGCCAATGCTTTGCATCTGTATCCGCAGGCTTCTTATTGGGACTGGCCTTATACGGCCGACAAACTTTCGGATGGGAAACGTGAAAAGCAACTCTACCGAGATTGGATATGGTACAAGACCTGGGGGCGTTATGCCTGGAATTGCCGTCGTGATCGCACTGATGAAATCAATTATTGGAACAATCAGTTTGCGGGCTTCTATGGAACAAGTGATGGAGATGGTGCTGCTATTCGCATGGCGTATGAGGAGAGTGGCGAGATAGCTCCTAAGCTGTTGCGTCGTTTTGGCATTACCGAAGGGAATCGTCAGACTTTGTTATTGGGCATGTTTATGAGCCAGTTGGTGAATCCTTATAAATACACCATTTATCCCGGATTTTATGAAAGCTGTGGTCCCGAAGGCGAGAAACTGATTGAATATGTGGAGAAAGAGTGGAAAAAGCAACCCCATGTAGGCGAGTTACCTCTCGATATTGTGGCGCAGGTTGCTGTACATGGTGACAAGGCGGTCGACGCTATTGATCGTGTTGCTCCGAAGGTAAAAGAAAATCAAGAGGAATTCTTGCGTTTACAGAACGACATGCACTGTTATCGTGAGTTTGCCTATTTCTTTAATAAAAAAGTGCATGCGGCCCAACATGTGCTGAATTATCAATGGGGCAAGGATATGGCAGAGCTTGATGCGGCTGTGCCCTTGTTGGAAGAGAGTTTGGTTTATTACCGCCGGTTGGTGGAACTGACTAAAGATACTTATTTGTACGCTAATAGTATGCAGACCGCCCAACGCCGTATTCCTATCGGCGGCGATAACGGGAAGAACAAGACTTGGGCGGAAATGCTGGTGCATTATGAAAACGAGCTGGCAAACTTCAAAGCGAACATTGCCACACTTAAGGCAAAAGCTGCTGGTGAGTTTATCGAAGAGGACAAGCAGATTACTGCCATGACGCCTGCTCAAGTAACACTGATCACTCCCTTAAAGAGCGTCCGTTTGCAAGTAGGAGCTTCCATTTACAGCGACCGGGACGTCAAGGTGCAGGCTTTGGCCCCTGAATTGGAGGGGCTGACTGCTTATGTGATGAGCAGTGCCCGCCAGCGTGCTGAAGGTACGGCTATTGAGTTTGAAGCGAAAGAGCCTGTCAGTTTGTTGGTCGGCTATTTCCGCGATGATCAAACGAAATATGCCAAAGCGCCCAAACTCGAAACCGATGCTTCTGCCAATGATTATAAGCAAGCTGAAGCTAAGCTGACGGCAGCAGTTCGGATGAACGATATGCCGCTTTCCAATGTACACGCTTATCAGTTTGCTCCCGGTAGACATACACTACTTCTTCCCAAGGGCTTTGCACAGTTGCTGGGATTTGTGAAGACCGCTTCGCTTCCTGAAAAGAGCCGTAATGCTGGGTTAGCCGGTGATGATGAGGCTATGGATTGGCTTTTTTATAGATAAAAGTTTTAGTATCCTGAAAAAATGTTGAAATGCGGCTAAGGATTAAAAACAATAGGTTTGCATTATGTCTTTGACTGCTTTAGAGATTTTTTCTGTTTTAATGAGAAAAATTAAGCAAGTACTTAGTACAAACAAAAAAGTTCTTCGTCTTTGTTTATGATAATTGATTAATATTATGAAAAAAAGGGGTAATTTAAAATACTGTGTGATTGTGCTGATTTTAAGCTGGGTACTTTCACCAGTGTTGGCACAACAGGCGAATACGCTTTCGCACCGTTACAAAGTTGCGGCTTGCGACTGGATGATGCTGAAAAGACAAAAGCTGGGCGAATTTAAACTTTCGCATGAGATTGGTGCTGACGGTGTAGAGATGGATATGGGCGGCCTGGGTAAACGGGACACCTTCGATAACAAGCTGCATCAAGTGTATTTTCAGGAATTATTCAAGAAAACGGCTGCCGAGTATCAGATTGAGGTACCCTCGATAGCAATGTCGGGCTTCTATGGACAGAGTTTCCTGAAGCACCGTAATTACCGGGTATTAATCGATGACTGTATTAAAACGATGCAGGTGATGGGTGCCAAGATTGCTTATCTGCCATTGGGGGGATGCGGCAATGATTGGAAAACAGATGATGAACAACGCCGCCGGTTGGTGAGTCGTTTGCATGTGGCTGGCGAAATGGCCCATAGCGAAGGACTAGTGATAGGTATTCGTACAGGTCTGTCTGCCAAGGAGGATATCAAGCTTCTTGAACAGATCAATTCGGAAGGTATTCAAATATACTTCAGTGTACAGGAAGCATTGGACAATAAACGCGATTTATATAAAGAATTAAAGACATTGGGCAGGAAGCGTATCTGTCAGATACATATTTCGGAAACTGACGGCGTGACACTTCCCCACAGTAAGAATATCGATATGCATCGTGTAAAGGAACAGCTTGATAAGATGGGATGGAGTGGTTGGCTGGTGGTAGAGCGTTCGCGCGATGCTGGGGATGTGCGTAATGTGAAGAAAAACTTCGGGATGAATATAAGGTACTTAAAAGAAGTATTCCAAAGGGATGAATAATATTAGAAATTAGAATATATAATTGTTAATTTAAATGTATAACGAAATGGAAAAACATTTTCAGATCATGTGTGAAAAGGCAAAATACATGGTCATGATGGCTTTGCTGACTTTTTTGGCTGCTTGTGACAAAGGGGTGGATGCAGATGAAACATTTGTTTCGGATGTGAAAAATACTACCTTGGAGTCACCTGAAGCTGCTGGTGTTGAGATGTCATTATCGCCTGATGGTTCTCGATTGGTGGTGACATGGCCGGTGGTGAAAGGTGCCGGTGGTTATGAATTTACACTTTACAATGTGGATGATTTCGAAAAGCCTATTGTGATAGGTGTCGAGAAAGAAGTAATAGATGGTTGTAGTGCTGTCAGGGAGGTAGAAGCAGACACTAAATATATGGCTGCAATCCGTACATTGGGTAATGAACAGTACAATAACAAAGAGGCACAAACTGCTTCCGAAATTCCGTATTCTACGTTAGCTCCTACAGATGCTACGATAGAAAGTGGTGACATTAGTGCATGGTTGGTCGCTAATCCTATTCCGGCAGATAAAATAGGGCAAGAGTATACTATTGATCTTGTAGGAGGTAGAGAGTATATTGTCAGTGATGTTATTGACTTTGGAAATCAGCAGGTCACCATTCGTGGTAGTAAAGTGAATCATGCTAAGATTAAAATGGTGGGTAATGCTTCGTTCCTTACTAACAAAGGATTTAAACTGAAATTTGCCGATGTCGATTGTGCAGAAATGACTGCGGCAACATTGTTGGGTACCAGCACTACACCTGATGCAAGCTCACAAGTGGCTTCGGGAGAGTATGTTGTTAGTACTCCTATTATGTTACAAGGGTGTAATGTTACCAATTTGGGCAAGAAGCTATTCTACGATATGAATAAGGTGAAGTATTGTATTGACTATTTGGGATTCGATGATTGTAACATCCAGATGTTGCAATCTGATGTGCTTGTACATGCAGCCAAGAGTTCTATTATTCGTATGGATGTTATAAAGTCTACGTTGTATAGTACGGTTCAATCTAACAGTTTCTTTTTGCAAATCAGTGGGCAGCGTCCTACTAAAATAACAGGCTATACAGGTGCCGAGTTCAACTTTCTTAATTCGACGTTCTACAACCTTGCTTACAACAAAGACTTCAACAATTGGAACAATTATCGTGGACAATCTTGTGTATTCTTGAATTTCAAGAGTGTTCTTTTTGCAGAGTGTGGTCGTGGTAATATTACCGATAAGTTGCAGGGAAATGCCAACATGAAGCATGACTATGCGAATAACGCTTATTGGTATAATGGAAGCGGAAAGGACAAGTATGATACATCTGCCACTTTCACTGACCCGCAGATGGTTGCTCCTTTGAATGGTGACTTTACTTTGAAAAGTGCCGAATATATAGACAAGCGGATTGGAGATCCTCGTTGGCTCCCCGAAGAAGTGTTAGAATAATGATTATTTAGAATGATATACTCATGAATAAAAAGCGATTCATAATAGAGATGTTCTTAAGTGTAGCCTTGTTGTTAGTTACACTTACGGTATCGGCGCAGGAACGTGTCGTGAAAGGACAAGTGGTCGATGAGGCTGGTGAGCCTATAATCGGTGCTACGGTGTTGGTGGAAGGTATGGCTAACAAAGGTGTGATTACGGATATTGATGGTAATTATACGATTATCGTACCGGATAAACAAAAATTGGTAATTTCGTTCATCGGATATACTACACAAGTTGTTAACGATCTGAATAAAACAAAGGTGGTATTGAAGGAAGACTTACAGCAACTTGATGAAGTGGTAGTAGTAGGTTATGGGGTGCAGAAGAAAGCTCACTTGACGGGTGCTATTGCTACGGTGACTATGGATGATATTCAAGACTTGTCGGATGGTGGGCTTGCCTCTTCATTGAGTGGTATGGTCAATGGTATGAGCGTGAGTGGTGGTCAGGGACGCCCGGGTGAGAATGCTAAAATCTTTGTACGTGATACTAATTCGTTTGGTGAAGTAGGTAGTACGGCACAAGAACCTTTGTATGTAATAGACGGCTATATTTATCCTGATGATATCAAGGTGGGTAATACTCGCGAGAATTTGGGTGCGCAAGCTTTTAATAACCTCGACCCTTCAGTTATTGAGAGTATTTCTGTTTTGAAAGATGCTGCTGCAGCAGTGTATGGTGCACGTGCAGCCAATGGTGTAATCTTGGTGACTACCAAGAAAGGTAAAGTGGGTGCTCCTCAAATCTCCTACGGTGGAAGCTTTGGTTTTACGGATGAGTTGTCACGTCCTAAGATGTTAAGTGCTTATGATTATGGTCGCCTCTATAATACTTGGGCAGCCGGTGATCCAATCAATACTTCACTAAACTTGAAAACAGACCTTTTTCAAGCTGATGAGTTAGATGCTATGAGAAAATTGAACTACGATTTGCTTGATAAGTATTGGAAAGTAGGTTTTACGCAGAAGCATAGTATTAATATCAGTGGAGGTACGGAAAAAGCCAATTATTTTGCAGGAGTATCATATTTTGATCAAGATGGTAATCTAGGTGATCTTGAGTACAACCGTTGGAATTATCGTGCTGGAGTGGATGTGAAACTCAGCAAATGGGTGAAAGCGAATTTAACCGTATCGGGTGATTATGGAAAAAAGAATAAACCTAATGTGAAAGTGGGTGGATCGAGCGATGAAAAAGATTATAATCTGTTGCTTACCCGTCCGGGCTATATTCCCGAAACTGTAAACGGATTGCCTATTTCTGCTTTTGGTATCAGCAACTCGGAGGTAAACAGTGACCAAACATACTCTTTTTCTGTTCTTCAGAGTAATGGCGACTACAATCGTAGTATGAATTCTAATATGACTATTAATAGTAGTTTGAGCTTGGATATGGGTTTTATAAGACTTTTGAAGGGCTTAGAACTGAAATTTAGTTATGGAAAAAGTATCGGTACTGACAAGAACAATCAATATGGTTCCAGTTACTCCATCTATAATATGGTAAACCGTACAGGTAGTGGAAACCACCTTTATACTCCTGTAGAAGGTCAGGATTACAACGATTTCTTGACTGAAAATAATTTTGTCATGTCAACCATTTCCAATGGTAGTCCTTCTTATTTACAACGTAATATGACTCGTTCAGATAGTTATCAGATGAATTTCATTATGAATTATTCCCGTTCTTTCGGTGATCATACTTTGGGTGGATTGTTCTCTATAGAGCGCTCGGAAGCCGAGAGTGAATATCTGATGGGAAAAGTGAACGAACCTTATGAATTTACTACTGGGCAGTCTAACTCGGCCATTGGTGACAAAAACACAGTTTTCACTCGTTCCGAATCAGGTTCGTTGTCATACATCGGTCGTGTGAACTATAGTTATCAAGATAAGTATTTAGCAGAGGTATTGTTCCGTAGCGATTCTTCTACCAAGTTTGCTCCTGAGAATTATTGGGGATTTTTCCCTTCCATGTCGTTGGGCTGGGTTGTATCACAAGAAAAGTTTATGCGCTTGAAATGGGTGGAATTCCTGAAAATTCGCGGTTCGTTCGGTTTGACAGGTCGTGATAATACTGCTCCTTGGCAGTGGATGCAGATTTATTCTACCGAAGCAGGTAAAGGCCCTGTATTTGGTACTACAGGGAATATAAGTGCTTCTAAACCTATCTCTATTAATAAAAATAATTCGGCTGTGAATCGCAATGTGCATTGGGACAAATCGTATAAAGCAAATTTAGGTGTTGATTTTACTACGCTTAATAACCGCTTGGCTATTAACCTTGACGCTTATTATACTTGGAACAGGGAGATGCTGATGAATATCAAACAGTCTGTTCCTACTACAGTGGGTACCCAGTCGGCTGCTACCAATCTTGGTAAGATGGATAACTATGGTGTGGAACTTTCAGTTACTTGGCGCGACCGCATTGGAGATGACTTTAAATATAAGATAGGGATTAACACCGGTTATAGTGATAATAAGGTGTTAATGATGGACTTTGAGGACGAATATCTATATCGCCAAATCACAAAAGGACATCGTTCGGATGTTGGTACTTGGGGTATGGAGTGTATGGGTATATTCCGCAGTTTCCAAGAGATCGAGGAGTTTTTCGACAAGTATGGCATTACCGATTATATGGGTAAAACCAAGGATGAAGTGCGCCCCGGTATGTTGATATACAGAGACGTGCGCGGAGCCCAACAGCCTGACGGAACGTATGCCGCTCCTGACGGTATAGTGGATAAAGACAATGACCAAGTCCGCCTTTCCAACCGCAACAATCCTTGGGGATTCACTACTAATCTCAGTGCAGAGTGGAAAGGTATTTCAATCTCTGCTCAGCTTAGTGCAAGCTGGGGAGGATACAGCTTTATTCCTTCTCAGGCACTTAAACCAGGTAAGGGCATTGAGTTTACCAATATGCCTTCGTTCTGGAATCCGGACAAAGTGTTTGTTTACGAAGATATTTACGATGCTTCAGGCAATTTGTTGATGGCCCAAAATAGAGGTGCTTCATTGCCTAATTTGAAATATTCAGATGTGAACTCTGTTACTTCTTCCTTTTGGAGAGTGAATGGTACACGTGTAAGTTTGAATCGCCTGACGTTGGCTTATGCATTGCCGAAGAATTGGATTAAGAAGATTGGTCTCAACAGTTGTCGGTTTAATATTACGGGACAGAATCTATTGAGTTTCTGCAATCCTTATCCCGATAACTTTATGGATCCTCAATGTAGCTATGGCTCATATCCTCAATTGAGAAAATTTACCGTTGGCGTAAATGTAGGTTTCTAAGTTTTATAACGTTAAGTGAAAAAGAAAACAATGAAAAAAATAATATTCAGTGCTGCGCTAATCGCAGTATTAGGATTCTCTTCCTGTAGTGATCAGTTCCTGGAGGATAAAAAGAACTATGATAATGTTACTGCAGAGGTATACAACGACTATGCCGGTGCTAATGGTCGTGTGCTCGATCTCTATTGGTGGATTTTGCCTGACCCTAATTCAGATGCATCTTGGAAATATCCATGTAGTGGAAAGGCTGATGGTATCTCTAAATCAACAGAAGAATACAGTGGTTTTGGCTTATTTGTCGATCCGCAATCTGAACTGACGGTTTTAGGTAGTAACAAAGTCCCCGATTATTATCATAATCAGAGCAACAATATTCGTGAGTCGGTATGGGGGCGCATCCGTAATTGTAACGATGTGATTGCTGGTATCACAGGTAGTAGTCTGACGGAAGAACAGAAAAACGAATTATTGGGACAAGCCTATTTCCTCCGTGCATGGTGTTATTATAATATCGTAAAATGGTATGGTGGTGTGCCTATCATTACTCAAGTGCAGGATCCGATAGAAACTTCTTTTGTCCCTCGTTCCACCACGAAGCAGTGCATTGAATTTATTTGCAGTGATTTGGATACAGCTGCCGATATGTTGCGTGCAAAAACTACCAATGGCGGATGGGACGGTGATAATTACGGGCGTGTCACCACTGCTGCGGCTATGGCATTAAAAGGACGTGTGTTGCTGTTGTGGGCAAGTCCACTTTTCAATCGTGCTAACGATGAAAGCCGTTGGACGGCTGCTTATGAGTATATCAAAGCGTCTATTACTGACATCAACGCTTGTGGTAACCATCTCTACACTACGGGCAGTAATGTCAATGGTTCTGATTTTGCTAAAATGTTCACTGTTATACAAAATCCTGAAATGGTGTTCGGTACGTTGCATAATACGTTACAGGATGATGATACGAAGAAAAACAATAATTGGGAACGTTTCATTCGTCCGAAAAATACTACAGGTCAAGGTTTGGAAGCATCAGCGATGCTGGTTGATATGTTCCCCATGAAGGATGGTAAACGTCCGCGTGGTTTGAACACATATACTAAGCTGAGTGAAAGTGAAGACGGATCAAACATTGAAGCTTATCCTTTCATGAATCGCGATCCGCGCTTTTATCGTACGTTTGCTATGCCTGGTTTTCGTTGGACCTATACTGGTGACCCTGTTCCGGCAGATGCTTTCAATCCCAGCTATAATGATGGTAAGGATTATGTACTGTGGAACTATGTATGGTATGCCGATGCGAAAGATATAACTGATGTAGAAAGTGGTAATGCTTATGGTGCTGATAACCTGTTGAAAAACAGAAAGGGCGTATACGTGCGCAAGCGTAGTAACGATGGTGACGTATCCGATCCACTCTATTCGTTTGATGCAACTTATTCCAATGGTGGCTTTTCTTATTCGTCAGCTCCTTGGATGGAGATTCGTTATGCGGAAGTATTGCTTAACTATGCTGAAGCAGCTTGCGGTGCAGGAAAGATGGGTGAAGCTGTGGAAAACTTGAAGCAGATTCGTCAACGTGCTGGATATACAGGCGATTGTGGCTTGCAGTCAAACCTTGCTACCGATCAGGCCGCTTGTATGTCGGCTGTGCTTTATGAACGTCAAATAGAATTGGCGTACGAAGGTAAACGTTTTGACGACCTACGTCGCTGGATGCTTTTTGACGGCGGTACAGGCAAGGTGGAAGGGGCTCCGGCATCATGGACGCTTACTGGATGGGGTGGTAACACTTGTACTTGGCTTGGTTTTGCTCCACTTAACGATCAGCGTCGTGAAAATATGGAGTTCCGTCTTAATGATAAATATGGTATCGGAGGAACTACTGGCGATATTAGTAGTGATCCCTTGCTGAAAGCTGGAGTGGAACGTCCTGCAGGACTTGATTTACGTGAGGAAATTAATGATGAGGAGGGTAATCAGTTGACAGAACTTCAAAGTTTCTACAATGAGCATTTTATTCGTAAGTTGAAGAAAGGTGACGCCTATGATTCAAGCAAGCAACCTTTGTACATCAAATTCTTGCCACGTTATTATTTCCTTGGGTTTAGTCAAGGTGCCTTAAACAATAACAAAGGCATTGAACAATGTATTGGTTGGGAAGATTCAAACAACGGTGGGGCCCAAGGTACATTTGACCCATTAGCTGAATAAAAGTTTTTCCTTGAGAGGGCATGACAACTTTGTTGTCATGCCCTCCATCTGATACTTTACATGGCAGGATTGGGCATCTATTATAAAAGAGAATTAAATGGACCTCAGTAGTATTTAGAGGTACCCTCATAATACTACTGAGGTAGAAATAGTGGATTTGGAACAAAAAACGGTTGTAAAAGTTTAATTATAAAAAGTGTATAGATAAAAATGAAAAAAAGAAATGTATTAGTTACTACTGTCACTTTATTTGTACTTCTTATTTCGGGAAGTGCATGGGCGCAATATCCTCAGCTGACTTCTGAGGCAGGCCAAGCTTATCAGAAAATGCGTAAAGAGCTATATGCACACTCGGACTCGGCATGGGCTGTGGCTTATCCCATTGTGATGAAAGAAGCTCAAAACGGTCGTCCTTACGTGCCTTGGGCAAGCCGTCCTTACGATTTGCCTCAGGCAAAAATTCCCGCTTTCCCAGGTGCTGAAGGAGGAGGTATGTATTCGTTTGGAGGACGTGGTGGTAAGGTTATCACTGTAACCAATTTGAATGATGCAGGTCCCGGATCGTTTCGTGAGGCTTGCGAAACAGGTGGTGCCCGTATCATTGTATTCAATGTGGCAGGTATTATTAAACTGAAAACTCCTATCATTGTTCGCGCTCCTTATGTTACTATTGCCGGACAGACAGCACCTGGTGACGGTGTTTGTATAGCCGGTGAATCTTTTTGGGTGGAGACTCATGATGTTGTAGTGCGTCATATGCGTTTCCGTCGTGGAGAGACCAATGTATATCATCGTGATGACTCTTTCGGGGGTAATCCTGTAGGGAACATTATGATTGACCACTGTTCCTGTACATGGGGATTGGATGAAAATATCTCGTTCTACCGTCACATGTTCGATGAAAGTGAAGGACAATATAAGGTGACAGCTAAGAAATTGCCTACTGTGAATGTCACTATCCAAAATACAATTTCGGCAAAAGCGCTGGATACTTACAATCATGCTTTTGGCAGCACCTTAGGTGGAGAAAATTGCGCTTTTGCACGTAACCTTTGGGCCAGTAACTCGGGCCGCAACCCTTCTATCGGTTGGAATGGCATCTTTAATTTTGTAAACAATGTAGTATTCAACTGGGTGCATCGTTCATCGGATGGCGGTGACTATACGGCTATGTTCAATATGATAAACAATTATTATAAACCGGGTCCTGCTACTCCTAAGGATACTTCTGTAGGCCATCGTATTCTGAAACCGGAAGCCGGTCGTAGCAAACTCGATCATAAGGTTTATGGCCGTATCTATGCTGCAGGAAATATTATGGAAGGTTATCCTGAAATCACTGAGGACAACTGGAAAGGCGGTATTCAGATTGAAGAAACTAATGGCGTAGAAGGTCATGAAGGATATGTTCGTCAGTATGAACCGTTTGTGATGCCTTATGTCAATATCCTTTCTGCAAAGAGTGCCTATGACTTTGTGTTGAAGAATGTGGGAGCTACATTGCCTTGCCGCGATATTGTAGACCAACGCATTGTAGAGGAAGTAACAACAGGCGTACCTTATGTTGATCCTAGTTATACCGATAAGAAGAAAATGAAGAAGCTTCCTGAGGATGCATTCGGTTGCAAGTGGGGACTTTCTCCTAAGTCACAGAATGAGGACGGTTTGTTCAAATACCGTCGTTTGCCTAAAGACTCTTATAAAATAGGTATTATTACACATCCTAACCAAATGGGGGGATATCCGGAATATAAGGGAACTCCTTATGTGGATACTGATAAAGACGGTATGCCGGATGAATGGGAAAAGGCCAATGGTTTGAATCCTAACGATGCTTCGGATGCAAATGAGGATTGCACAGGAGACGGATATACTAATATTGAAAAATATATTAATGGTATCAGTACTGTTAATCGTACCGATTGGACGAATTTGAATAACAACTACGATACACTTGCAGAAAAAGGACGTTTGATGTAATCAGTAAATTATGCCTGCACCAGTTATTTAGTTATTCTGATTGACTGGCGCGGGTTAATATTTTTATACCGATAATAAAATATAATTTGTATGTTTAAAAAAATATTTCTTAGCATCATGTTCTGTTGCGTAGCCCTTTCGGCTTCAGCTGTTGAGCTTGATAGTTTGGGGCGCGACCCGAACTATGTAAAGTCTATCTTGAAACGCTCGGAAAAGATAGTTGATAATCTTGGTATTACTGATCCTGCGGTTAAGCAGAATGTGCTGTATATTTTGGCCAATCGCTATTTTAAACTGAATGATATTTATGAGGTACGTGACCAGAAAGTGAAGTATGCCAAGGCCGTTCTTACGGGCGCGTCCAAGCAAGCAGCCATTGAAGCAGCGGAACTTGAGAAAGATGCGACTTTGTATCGTTGCCATTTCGAATTTCCTGCTTCTCTCTCGCTCTATATCAACGACAAGCAGATTGATGCGATAAAAGATGGGATGACATATAATTCATTGCAGGTGCAATATGAGTCATTGGTAGACATGGTACCTTCGCTGACCGAGGAAGAAAAGAAGCAGATTTATGCCTGGTATAAAGAGGCTCGGGAATTTTCGATGGATGCCGAGAACTCTGATAAGAAACATGCTGCATTCAATAAATATAAAGGCCGCATCAATAATTATCTGACTAAGCGTGGTTATGATTTGGTTAAAGAACGCAATGAATGGTATAAGCGTTTAAAAGCAGCCGGTAAGAAAATCTGACGGAAAAATCACTCGTTGCTCGGCAAAACTACTCTGTAAGAAAGGTTGTCTACTCTTTTTCCTGATAAGGAAAAGGTGGGCAACCTTTTTCTATGTTGCCGGACGCCTTTATTTTGGTTCTGAATAGTCAGTACAATACCGTTTCTCAATCGTCTGCTATATATAATTATGTGCTCACTATTCATCTTATAAGAAAACATGAGAAGGTATATCACTATTTGTTTATTTATCGTTTGCGCCGCTCTGCAGGGCTTTGCAGAAGTCATCGAGAGGCCAGTGATGCAGACTGTTGCCGATGAGGCACGAATTTATAAGCTTTGGTATGACGAACCTGCCCAGGTGTGGACTGAAGCGCTTCCGCTGGGTAACGGACGGCTGGGTGCTATGGTTTATGGCACACCTGCCATGGAGAATATCCAGCTTAATGAAGAGACACTTTGGGCCGGACGTCCGAATAACAATGCCAACCCTAATGCTATGGAGTATATTCCCAAGGTGCGTCAATTGGTGTTTGAGGGCAAGTATCTTGAAGCGCAAACGCTTGCCACCGAAAAGGTGATGGCAAAAACCAATAGCGGTATGCCTTATCAGTCATTTGGACATTTGCGTATTGCTTTTCCCGGTCACACCCGCTACACCGATTACTATCGTGAACTTAGTCTTGATTCCGCCCGTACAGTGGTATGTTACACCGTTGACGGAGTGCGTTACCGGCGCGAGACCATAACCTCGCTTGCCGATCAGGTGGTGATGGTGCGTCTATCGGCTTCCCGGCCCGGCATGATTACTTGTAATGCACATCTCACTTCACCACATCAAGATGTAATGATTGCCAGTGAAGGAGATGAAATAACTCTGAGCGGTGTAAGTTCTTGGCACGAAGGATTGAAAGGTAAAGTTCTCTTTCAGGGGCGTATGGCAGTTCGTACACAAGGGGGGCATAGCTCGTGCGCAGATGGTGTGTTAGTAGTCGAAAAAGCGGATGAAGCTACTTTCTATCTCTCTATCGCTACAAATTTTGTGAATTATAAGGATATTACGGGTAATGAGGTGGAGCGTAGCAAGAACTATCTGCACGCTGCTTTGAAGCATAGTTACCGACAATCATTATTGGAACATTTGGCCATTTACAAGAGTTATATGGATAGGGTGGACCTTGACTTGGGCCCCGACCGTTATGCCGATGTTACCACCGATATGCGTGTGCAGAACTTTCGTGAAACGCAGGATGATTTTCTTGTAGCGACTTATTTTCGTTTTGGGCGTTATCTGCTGATTTGCTCTTCTCAGCCCGGCGGCCAACCTGCCAATTTACAAGGAATTTGGAATGATAAACTTTTTCCATCGTGGGATAGCAAATATACTTGTAACATTAACCTCGAAATGAATTATTGGCCGGCTGAGGTAACCAATCTCAGTGAGTTGCATCAACCGCTAATGCAACTTATCAGCGAAGTAAGTGAAACCGGTCGCGAAACGGCTAAGACTATGTATGGCGCTGAAGGTTGGGTGCTTCATCACAATACTGATATTTGGCGTGTTACAGGGGCTATTGATAAGGCTCCTTCAGGACTTTGGCCTACGGGCGGAGCATGGTTGTGCCGTCATCTGTGGGAACGTTATCTTTATACAGGCGATGTAGGTTTTCTTCGTACTGCTTATCCCATAATGAAGGAGGCCGCTAAGTTCTTTGATCAGATTATGGTGAAGGAACCGGTGCATAATTGGTTGGTGGTTTGTCCCAGTAATTCTCCGGAAAATGTACATGCGGGTAGCAAAGGCAAGTCAACTACCGCTCCCGGTTGCACTATGGACAATCAGTTGATTTTTGATCTTTGGAATCAGGTAATTACTACCGCCCGTCTATTGAATACAGACGAAACTTTGGCTGTTCACTATGAACAACGGCTTAGGGAGATGGCGCCTATGCAAGTAGGCCGGTGGGGTCAATTGCAAGAGTGGATGTTTGATTGGGATGATCCTAAGGATGTACACCGCCACATTTCGCACCTCTACGGGCTTTTCCCCAGCAATCAGATTTCTCCTTTCCGTACACCCGAACTTTGGGATGCCGCCCGTACTTCGTTAATTCATCGCGGTGATCCTTCCACAGGTTGGAGTATGGGGTGGAAAGTCTGTTTGTGGGCCCGCTTGCTTGATGGCGACCATGCCTACAAGTTGATTACCGATCAGCTGACACTGGTGCGCAATGAAAAGAAAAAAGGGGGGACTTATCCTAATCTCTTCGATGCTCATCCACCTTTCCAAATTGATGGTAACTTCGGTTGTACGGCAGGTATCGCGGAGATGCTGATGCAGAGCCATGATGGTTTTGTTTATTTACTTCCCGCTTTACCCGCTAACTGGAAAGAAGGGCGTATTCGCGGCATTAAGGCACGTGGCGGTTTTGAACTTGACTTCTGCTGGAAAAACGGAAAATTGGACAAACTTACCATATACTCGTCGAAGGGTGGAAATTTCCGTCTGCGTACGCTTACTCCTGTTCAGGGCAAAGGACTAAAGAAAGCACGCGGTGAAAATCCTAATGCCATTTACGAAGTGCCTCAAGTCATGGAGCCGGTTGTGAATAAAGAGGCGAAACTTCATGAAGTTAAGTTGAAAAAAACTTATCTTTATGATTTGAACACCAAAGCCGGTGAAAGCTATACAATTGCCGGTAGATAGGAACGTGCGATTTAAAAAATACAAAAAATAATAAATTCAAATATATGAGAAAGATTTCAATGATAGCGATGGCTGTCCTGATGTTTATGGGTAGCGGCGTAATGGCTCAAAAAGCTAAAACGTATATTCCTTGGGAAAATGGGAAATTGAAGGTATCGGATGAGGGACGATACTTAAGACATGAAAATGGTACTCCTTTCTTTTGGTTGGGTGAAACCGGATGGCTGATGCCTGAGCGGCTAAATCGCGATGAAGTGAACTATTATTTGCAAAAGTGCAAAGAGGCAGGCTATAATATGGTTCAAGTGCAGGTGCTTAATAGTGTGCCTTCGTACAATATTTATGGAAAAAGTTCTAATCCTGACGGGTGGAACTTTAAGAACATTGATAAGAAAGGCGAGTATGGCTATTGGGACCACATGGATTATATCATTAGGACGGCAGCTTCGAAAGGTATCTATATCGGTATGGTATGTATTTGGGGAAGCCCTGTGGATGCCGGATTAATGAATGAGAAAGAAGCAGTGGCTTATGGAGAATTTCTTGTGAACCGCTATAAAGATGATCCGAACATTATCTGGATTATCGGTGGCGATATTCGCGGTGATAAGAAAACGGAAGTTTGGGATGCTTTGGCACGCAGCATCCGTCAGCAGGACAAAGATCATCTGATGACTTTCCACCCTCGTGGACGCACTACTTCTGCTGCTTGGTTTAATGATCGCGAATGGCTTGATTTTAATATGTTCCAAAGCGGACATCGCCGTTATGGCCAGCGTAAGGGAGATGGTGATTATCCTATCAAAGAAAACACAGAAGAGGATAACTGGCGTTTTGTGGAAGCTTCTACACTCAATCCCCTGAAACCCGTAATTGACGATGAACCTATTTATGAGAATATTCCTCAAGGATTGCATGATCCCAACGAAACTCGCTGGAATGAGCATGATGTACGCCGTTATGCCTATTGGTCAGTATTTGCCGGATCTTTCGGACATAGCTACGGACACAATGACATCATGCAATTTATCCGTCCGGGCGTGCTTGGCTCTTTTGGTGCTGATGGCATGAAGAAAGCTTGGTGGGATGCTCTTGAAGATCCCGGTTTTCATCAGATGAAATATTTGAAATACCTGATGCTGGCCTTTCCTTTCTTTGAACGGATTCCCGACCAGAGCATTATTGCCGGTGCCAATGGCGAGCGCTATGATCGTGCTATAGCTACTCGTGGCAATGACTATCTGTTGGTTTACAACTACTCGGGACGACCCATGCAAATTGATTTGTCGAAAATCAGTGGTGACAAGAAAAAAGTGTGGTGGATGAGTGCTGCTACGGGTAAACTTGAATACTTGGGCGAGTTTGACAGCAAGATTACAAGTTTTCAACATGACAGCGGCTATATGAGTGGAAACGATCAGGTCCTTATCGCTATTGATACTTCAAAAGAGTATGTAAAAAAGGAGTGGAAAGAACTGCCGGAGAAGCATTGATATGAGTATTGACAGGATAGTTGCTTTCATTAAATAATATAACACTGATGCGTAAAACTTTATCATTTATATTTCTTTTTATAGCTCTGATAACTCAGGCTACTACTGTAAAAGTCTCGTCCGTCTATACTGAACAGATGAGCAATCCTTTGGGGCTTGATACGACTACACCGCGTTTCAGTTGGCAGATGCAAAGCGATGGGCAGGGGGTGATGCAGACCGCTTACCGGATACTGGTCGCTTCTTCAGTCGAAATGCTTACTGAAAATAAAGCTGACCTTTGGGATTCGGGCTGCATTGAGAGTGAACAATCGCTGTGGGTTTCTTATAATGGAGTAAAGCTTAAAAGCAATCAGCGAGCTTTTTGGAAGGTGAAATGTTATACCAATCAAGGCGAAACCTCATGGAGTGAAGTGGCACAGTTCGGTATTGGACTGTTGAATGAAGGACATTGGCGCGGACAATGGATTGGCATGGATCGTCCGGCGCCTTGGGATAGTGAAACGCAATGGAGCCGATTAGCTTCTCGGTACCTGCGTAAGGAGTTTGCTACTTCGAAGGTAGTAAAACGTGCCACTCTGCATATTGCGGGTATGGGAATGTACGAGGCTTTTATCAACGGTACGCGTATAGGCGAGCAGGTACTGGCGCCTGCACCGACCGATTATCGCAAAACCATTATTTACAATAGCTTCGATGTTACCCGTCAGTTGGCGTCCGACACAATACATGCTATTGGTGTAACTTTAGGCAATGGAAGGTTCTACACTATGCGGCAGAACTATAAACCTTATAAAATTGCAAATTTTGGTTATCCCAAATTACGTCTTAATTTGATTATTGAGTATATTGACGGTAGCTGTGAAACGCTGGTTTCTGACAAGAGCTGGAAACTGACTGCAGATGGTCCTATCCGTAGTAACAATGAGTATGACGGTGAGAGGTATGATGCCCGCAAAGAGTTGGGAGAATGGACTTGTGCCGGTTATGATGACTCTAAATGGGGGGCAGCAGAGCGGGTGAGTATTCCCACCGGTACATTGCGTGGTGCAATGGCTCCTAATATGAAAGTGTTGAGGTCTCTGAAGCCTGTCAGTATGCGCCGTCAAGGAGAGAAATGGATTCTTGATATGGGGCAGAACATGGTAGGTTGGGTTCGTATGAATGTACGTGGCGAGTTGGGTGATTCCATTAAACTTCGCTTTGCCGAATTGCTACAGCCCGACGGGGAGCTTTATGTGAAGAACTTGCGTGATGCCAAAGTCACAGATACATACATTTGTAACGCTCGTGAAAATAATGCGACATGGGCGCCTCGATTTGTCTATCATGGCTTTCGCTATGTAGAGGTATCGGGATTTCCTACTGCTACTATTAATGATTTTGTGGGTGAGGTAGTCAGTGATGAAATGGAAGAACTTGGAACTTTCACCACTTCAAATGAAACGTTGAACCGTATTCACCAAAATGCTTGGTGGGGTATTTTGGGTAATTATAAAGGTATGCCCGTAGATTGTCCACAGCGTAATGAGCGCCAGCCCTGGCTGGGGGATCGCACTATGGGAACATGGGGTGAGAGCTATTTGTTTGGAAATGGACCTCTCTATTCCAAATGGATACGTGACATTTGTGAAGCTCAGCGTGAAGATGGTTGTATCCCTGATGTGGCTCCTGCCTATTGGAACTATTACAGCGACAACATGACTTGGCCTGCTGCATTGTTTATGTCAGTGGATATGTGTTACACTCAATATGGCAATACACTGCCGATGCGGCAAAGCTATGCTTCCATGAAACGTTGGATGAATCACATGGTTGAGGAATACATGACTGACGAATATATCTTTACTAAAGATCGCTATGGTGATTGGTGCGTGCCTCCTGAATCGCTTGACATGATTCACAGTCGTGATCCTAAAAGGGTGACTGAGGGAGCTCTGATTGCTACTGCCTATGGTGCCAAATTGTTGCAGACTCTTCATCGGTTTGCCGAGGTACTGGGGTATGAAACCGATAAACAGTACTGGATGGATTTGGAACATGCAGTGAAGGATGCTTTTAATCGGAAGTATCTCACAGTGAAACGTGGTACTTCGCTTGTGCCGGGGCATGTGTTATACCCTGATAGTGTGTACTATGGCAACAATACAGTGACAGCCAATATTCTGCCGTTGGCTTTTGGTTTGGTTCCCAAAGATTGTTTGGATGATGTGGTAAAAAGTACTGTTCAGTCCATTGTGGTGACTAATAAAGAACATATCAGTTGTGGGGTAATTGGAGTACAATGGCTGTTACGCGAACTTTCACGTCGAGGATTTGCCGATGTGGCTTATATGTTGGCAACTAACACTACTTATCCTTCATGGGGCTATATGGCCGAACAGGGAGCTACTACCATTTGGGAACTTTGGAATGGGAATACGGCGAATCCGGCAATGAACAGTGGTAACCATGTAATGCTTTTGGGTGATTTCTTGCCATGGTGTTATGAGAATCTGGCTGGAATAAAGAGCGAACGTGGGCGTGGTAAGGTAGGATTCAAACATATCAGAATGTGTCCTAATTTTGAGATACAAGATATTAGCTATGTTGATGCCAGTTACCGCACACCTTATGGCAGGGTAGTAAGCCGCTGGAAGAAAACCTTGCAACACTTAGAGTGGGATATAGAGATACCTGTCAATACGTTTGCATCAGTCTATCTTCCTAATGGGAAAGTAGAAAAAGTAGGTTCGGGAAAGTATCATTTTAGTGTGGATATCCCTGCTGCCGACAAATGTATTGTGACTGATGAGTTCCTTTATGAAGATGCAGGCTTTCCTCAATGTCATGGCGCTACTGTTGTAGAATTGGAAAATGGTGATTTGGTAGCAGCTTTCTTTGGGGGGACACGCGAAAAGAATCCTGATTGTAATATTTGGACCTGCCGCAAGCCCTATGGTAGTAAAGAATGGACTAAACCGTATAAAGCTGCCGACGGTATTTATACAAAACTTACGGCTGCCGCTTTCAGTGAAAGAGATTTAAGTAAATTTGCAGCGCGTGACAGTATTATTGATGAATTGCTGAGAGATAAGCCGAATGTTGTACAACAAGATAGGTTTGCGCTATTTCGCGAGGCAATGTTGCGTATGGGGGGAGCCAGGGAAGCTGCTCCGGCAGTTCCTATGGGAGATGGCAAGAATTATCCATGGTGGATGGCGCCCGCCAAGAATAGCGGTAAGCCCTTGGTAGACGAAACTTGGCGTAAGCCTTGCTATAATCCTGTGTTATTCCAAATCCCCGGCGGGGATCTGGTGCTGTATTATAAAATAGGTTACGGAGTGGGAGACTGGACCGGTTGGCAAGTTCGTTCAAAGAATGGAGGAAAGACTTGGGGTAAACCGGAAGCTCTTGCCAAAGGTTTCTTGGGCCCCATTAAGAATAAACCGGTTTATATTAATGGTCGCATCATAGCACCGTCAAGTACAGAGGGAAATGGTTGGAAATTTCATTTCGAGATTTCGGATGATAAAGGTAAGACGTGGAAGTATGTAGGGCCCGTAGATGCGGAATATTCACTGCCCACTGCCCTACGTAAGGCAGGTATTAAAAAAGAGACGGGTGATGATCTTGAAGCCGGTGAGGTTCTGACAGAGAAAGGGGCGCAACCTATTCTCTGTATTCAGCCCAGTATTTTACTGCTTAAAGATGGAAGGCTTATGGCTATTGGCCGCACACGTAATGCAAAACTGGCGGTGACTTATAGCAGTGATTGTGGAGATACTTGGAGTAAGGTGGTCCTTAGTGATTTGCCTAATAACAATTCGGGTACGGATGCAGTGACTTTGGCGGATGGCAGACAGGTGGTCGTTTTCAATGATTTTGCTACATTGCCTGGTACACCTAAAGGTGTGCGTACACCTGTGTCTATTGCGGTGTCTGAGGATGATGGGAAAACTTGGAAGAACGCGGTTGTGCTTGAGGACAGCCCTATCAGCCAATATTCTTATCCCAGTATTATTCAGGGAAAAGACGGAAAACTGCATTGTGTCTATACATGGCGCCGTAAACGTATTGCTTATAAAGCCATTGAACTAAAGTAAATTATATTTTACGAATTTAAACTGTTAATGATATAGCATGAAGAAAACAATACTCTTTTTATTTGTAGTAGCATCTGTTTTGAATAACCTTATGGCACAGAGAAATGGTCTTGTCGATATGGGGCAAAGCAAGTTCGCAAAAATGACTAATACACAACTTGGTGCTGTGAAATGGACAGGCGGCTTTTGGGGAGAACGTTTTAATGTGTTTAGCCGACACTCTTTGCAGGGGATGTGGAATACCTGGAAGAATCCTGATGTAAGTCATGGGTTCCGCAATTTTGAAATTGCAGCCGGTGAATGTGAAGGCACTCATTGGGGACCTCCGTTTCATGATGGTGATATGTATAAATGGCTTGAAGGAGTAGCTGCTGTTTATGCGGTCAATCATGATCCCGAACTTGACGAGCTGATGGACTATTTTATTGCTCGTGTCGTAAAGGCGCAACGGGCTGATGGATATATTCATACGCCGGTTATTATTGATGAAAAGAACAAGGGCATTGATACGCATGCTGTTGCCAATAAACAGACAGTGATCGGTACGAAAGTAGGTGCCGAAAACGAAAAGGGCGCTTTTGCCAACCGTCTGAACTTTGAGACTTACAATTTGGGGCACCTGATGATGGCAGGAATCATTCACCAACGTGCTACGGGAAAAAATACTCTTTTTGACGTTGCTGTAAAGGCTACGGATTTTCTTTGCCACTTTTATGAGACAGCATCAGCAGAATTGGCACGTAATGCTATTTGCCCCTCACACTATATGGGAGTGGTTGAAATGTATCGCGCCACCGGTAATACCCGCTATCTTGAACTTTCGCAAAATCTGATCAATATTCGTGGCATGGTAGAGAATGGTACTGATGATAATCAAGACCGGATTCCTTTTCGTGAACAATACAATGCCATGGGGCATGCTGTACGTTCAAATTACCTTTATGCTGGCGTTGCGGATGTGTACGCCGAGACGGGCGAGGAACAATTGATGAAGAACCTGACAAGTATTTGGAGCGATATTGTAAATCGGAAAATGTATGTGACCGGTGCTTGTGGAGCGCTTTATGACGGGACCTCGCCCGATGGAACTTTCTATGAACCGGATAGTATTCAGAAAGTGCATCAAAGTTATGGTCGTCCTTATCAGTTACCTAACAGTACTGCACATAATGAAACTTGTGCGAATATCGGTAATATGCTCTTTAACTGGCGTATGCTTGAGATTACAGGCGATGCCAAATATGCAGAGATCGTTGAGACTGCCCTTTACAATAGTGTGTTGAGTGGTATAAGCCTTGATGGTTTGAAATATTTCTATACTAATCCTTTGCGCATTAGTACCGATTTGCCTTATACTCTACGCTGGCCTAAAGTGCGTACAGAGTATATCAGCTGTTTCTGCTGTCCTCCTAATACGTTGCGTACGGTTTGTCAAGCTCAGAATTATGCCTATACTTTGGCGGATAAGGCCGTTTATTGTAATCTCTATGGTTCCAATACTCTTCAGACCGAATTGGAAGGATTGGGTAAGATAGCTCTTGCACAGCATACGGATTATCCTTGGGAGGGTAGTGTGCGGCTTGTTGTAGAGTCATTGCCTCGTGCATCCCGTAAGACAGCTTTTTCAATTTATTTCCGGATGCCGGAGTGGTGTGATAAAGCTACGCTTACGGTGAATGGTCAGGCTGTAGCGGGTAACTGGAAACGGAACGAATACGCCCATGTAAATCGTATATGGAAAGAAGGGGATATAGTGGAGTGGGTGATGGATATGCCGGTGAGATTGCTTGAAGCTCATCCGCTTGCTGAAGAGATTCGTAATCAGGTAGTAGTAAAACGTGGTCCTATTGTATACTGTTTGGAAAGTATGGATATTGATGGTGGGAAGCGTATTGATGATGTACAGATTCCTACAAACATCAAATTTACGCCGCGCAAGATGCAGATCGCGGGCAGTGACGTCATGGTGTTGGAAGGCATCGCTTCTTTGAACGAGGCGGAGTCGTGGGAAGGGATGCTTTATCGTGAAGTGAATCCTACTCAAAAACCGGTTCATATCCGTCTCATTCCTTATTATGCTTGGGGGAATCGCGGTAAGTCCGAAATGACAGTATGGATGCCGGTAAAGAGGTGATTTTAGCCGAACAGCTTGGAAGGTAATAATCTAAATATAAAAGATAATGAAGAAACTGATTTTCTCTATATTGCTTCTTGCTTCGACTTTATTGCAGGCTTCAGATATTTATGTGAAGCCGGGAGAAAGTATCGCAGATGCTATTCGGCAGGCGCGTGAGCTTCGTCGTTTGAACGATCCTTCCATTGAGGGAGGGATTACCATTCATGTGGCAGCCGGTAACTACCGGATTTATGAACCTCTATTTCTGCGTCCCGAGGATAGTGGTACACCCTCATCCCCCACAATTATCAAAGGGGAGGGAGAGGTTATAGTTAGTGGTGGGGTAACTGTCACCGGATGGAAGCGTCAGGGTAAATTGATGGTGGCAGATGTTCCTGATTTTTGTGGCAGGCCGTTAGATTTCAGGCAATTCTATGTAAACGGCAAGAAGGCGGTACGTGCACGTGATATAGCTGATTTTGAAGACATGTACCGGATTATTCGTGTAGATAAGCAGAAGCGGGTACTATGGGTGCCGGCAGCAGCTGTGAGGAAAATTCAGAAAGCTCCCTATGCCGAGATGGTGCTGCATGAAATGTGGTGTGTAGCCAATCTGCGTATTAAAGATATAATGTTTGCCGGTGACAGTGCGGCTGTGAGCTTTCATGATCCAGAGAGTCGTATTCAGTTTGAGCATCCTTGGCCCTGCCCTATGGTGACAACGGACGGACATAATTCGGCCTTTTATCTTACCAACGCTCGCGAACTGCTGGATGTGCCCGGCGAGTGGTATCATGATATACGCGCAGGCAAGCTTTATTATTATCCTCGCCAGGGCGAACTGATAGAGGAAGCTGTTGTGCCCGCAGTGGAAACTTTGCTGCGTGTGGAAGGTACGTTGGATCGCCCGGTGCGGAATATTCGTATTGAAGGGCTTACTTTCAGTTACAGTACCTGGATGCGCCCTTCATTGAAGGGGCATGTCCCTTTGCAGGCTGGTATGTATTTGACGGATGCTTATAAACTTCGCCCGCAGATTGTACGTTCCAAGAATCATAAACTCGACAATCAGGGATGGTTGGGGCGCCCTGTTTCGGCGGTTGTAGTAAAAGCTGCTCAAAATATTGATTTCATAAAATGTGATTTTCGCCATTTAGGGTCTACCGGTATTGATTATGAGTGGGGTACAAAAGGTGGAAGTATAGAAAGATGTTGTTTTGAAGATATATCCGGAAACGGTATTCTCACAGGTAGCTTTAGTCCTGAAGCGCACGAAACGCATTTACCTTATGATCCGGCAGATGAACGTGAAGTGTGCCGCGCTTTGAATATAGTGAATAATTATATCACTGATGTGACTAATGAAGACTGGGGAACACATGGAATCTGTGCCGGATTTGTTCGTGATATTAATATTGCACATAATACGATCAGTGAGGTTTCTTATACAGCCATTAGTCTGGGATGGGGTTGGAACCGCACTGTGGGGTGTATGCGTAATAACACCGTACATGCCAATCTCATCCATCATTATGCGAAGCACATGTATGATGTGGCAGGTATTTATACTCTTGGTTCGCAGCCTCATAGCTTCATTACGGAGAATTATGTACATAGTATTTATAAACCCGGTTATGTACATGACCCCAATCATTGGTTTTATCTTTATACTGATGAAGGTTCTTCCTTTATCACTGTTCGCGATAATTGGACGGAGGCGGACAAGTTCCTCAAAAATGCCAATGGTCCCGGTAATGTGTGGGAAAACAACGGTCCTACGGTGAATGACAGTATCAAAGTAAAGGCCGGCGTTGCATCAATCGACTAACGGTTATGCAATTATAATTAATAATGGATTATCTAACTTCGGTTGGAACTTAAATGTAAAATTCTTATGAAACAGATTACAATAACTGTTCTTATGGCTTTTTTTGTAGCTTTGCAAGTTTTTGCAGAACGTGTAGACATGCGTGAAGCCGGTGTTGACAACCAAGAAGCCTTAAAAAATACAGAGATTATAAATAATACGATTAATCGTTTGAACAAGGCAGGAGGGGGTACACTCTTCTTCCCTTCAGGAGATTATCTCACAGCTTCCATTCACATGAAAAGTAATATTACACTTGAACTGGAGGTGGGAGCCACGTTGCGTTTCAGTGACAATTTTGACGATTATATGCCATTTGTGGAAATGCGGCACGAAGGTGTGATGATGAAGAGCTTCCAACCGTTGATTTATGCAACAGATGCCGAGAATATCACTATCAAAGGTGAAGGAAAGCTTGATGGGCAAGGAAAAGCATGGTGGAAGGAATTTTTCCGGGTACTTATAGACTTACGTGACAACGGTAAGCGTGATATCAACAAGTATCAGCCTCTTTTTGAACAAGCCAATGACATGAAAACGCTTTATGCAGAAACTAATGTCGATTGGCATAGTACGTTGGATCGTCGTTTCTTACGTCCTCCATTCATCCAGCTGCTACGTTGCAGGAATGTTCGTATAGAAGGCATTACCATTGTGAACTCTCCCTTTTGGACTGTTAATCCTAACTTTTGTGACAATGTGACGGTGAAAGGAGTTACAATCAATAATGTACCTTCACCTAATACTGACGGAATCAATCCCGAATCGTGCAGCAATGTACACATCAGTGACTGTCATATTTCCGTAGGGGACGATTGTATTACAATTAAAAGTGGTCGTGACTTGCAAGCCCGAAAGATAGGTCGTCCCTGTGAAAACATCACTATTACAAATTGTACGATGTTAAGCGGGCATGGGGGAGTAGTGATAGGTAGTGAAATGAGTGGAGGCGTAAAGAAGGTGACCATCAGTAATTGTGTATTTGATGGCACCGATCGTGGCATCCGTATCAAATCAACTCGTGGACGTGGCGGCGTGGTAGAGGATATTCGTGTAAGCAATGTAGTGATGAGTGATATTAAAAGGGAGGCGGTAGTTCTTAATCTGAAATATAGTCAGATGAAAATGGAGAAAAAAAGCGAACGTACGCCTGTCTTTCGTAATATCTTCGTGACCGGGCTTACTGTGCGCGGTACCCAAACTCCGCTGAAAGTGGATGGGCTGCCGGAGGCTCCCATTGAGGGGATTGTATTCAGGGATATTTATGTCAATGATGCTAAAGAGGAGTGCCTGTTTCGTGACTGCAAGGACTTGGTGATAGATGATGTGTATGTCAATGGCGAGAAAATAAAATATGAAAAATAACTGCAAGGCGATGATGAAAAAGAGAATAGTTGCGCTGTGTATGGGAACGACATTGTTTGCGGGTAATGTGGTTTATGCGCAGAAACTTGATTTAGAGAATCAGTTTACCCGCCCGTTGAGTGATGTAATGAACGATTTGTCCCGGCGTTTCGATGTGAAGTTCAAATATAATGTAGACACTATTGGTAAGAGACTACCTTATGCCGATTTTCGTATTCGTCCTTACTCATTAGAAGAGTCTCTTACTAATGTGTTGAGTTTCTTCGATTTTAAGTATCAAAAACAGAATGAGAAGAGTTATAAAATTAAGCCGTATGAATATCCGCGCCGTACAGCTGTCGATGGGGAAAAAATGTTGGCTTATCTCAGTGGGCTGTACACCAACCGGAATGAATGGGAGAAACGTAGTGCTGTATTGCGTAAAGAAGTGCGTGAGCGATTGGAGTTAGATGAAGCTTTGTCTCGTTGCGTGAAGGGGGCTGCGCCAATCTTGTCAAAAGTTCGTAAGTATGATGGTTATACGGTACAGAATTTGGCGATGGAAACCTGGCCCGGAGTATATCTTTATGCCTCTGTTTACACACCGCGTAAAAAGGGAAAACATGCACTGATTATTTGTCCTAACGGGCATTTTTATCGTGGGCGTTATCGTAAGGATCAACAGCAGCGCTTGGGAACATTGGCGCGGATGGGGGCTGTTTGTGTGGATTACGACCTTTATGGATGGGGAGAATCGGAAAAACAAGTGGGTGCGGGAGCGCATAGAACCGATACGGCGCATGTGAAGCAGGCTATGGATGGACTGTTGCTTCTTGATTATATGTTGAAAAACCGTAAGGATATTGATACGAACCGTATAGGAGTAAACGGAGGTTCAGGTGGGGGCACTCAAACTGTGTTATTGTCAGTCTTGGACGAACGTTTTACGGCTATGGCACCTGTTGTAAGTCTGGCTTCTCATTTTGATGGCGGATGTCCCTGTGAGAGTGGGAAACCCATTCAATTGGCAGGTGGTGGAACTTGTAATGCTGAATTGGCAGCTATGTTCGCACCGCGTCCCATGTTGGTTGTGAGCGATGGCGGAGATTGGACCGCTTCTGTTCCTACGTTGGAGTATCCCTATTTGCAGCGTGTCTATGGATTTTACGGAGCCAAGGACCGCATTGTGAATGTGCACCTACCCAAAGAACGTCACGACTTCGGTCCGAATAAGCGCAATGCTGTTTATGATTTTTTTGTCAAGGTATTCAGTCTTGACCGTAGTAAGCTTGACGAAAGTAAAGTTACGATAGAGGATGAGGAAATGATGCAATCGCGTGTGGGATACTAAAGATAATGCTCATCATTTCATTAAATATTCTATTGTTTTTTTGATAAAGAATTGTTAATATAAAGCTTGAAGCCAATGCATCGAATACTGCCTTGCGCTTCAAGCTTTCTCATATATAAGAGTTTGGGAGCTTCCGGCGAGGGGAAAAGTTTATAAGAAAATTCCTTTGGATAAAAAAGAATTGCTATCTTTGTTGCGCTCAAATTGAAGCATATAAGTGTGATTTACAAAAGAATAGTTTTGTAAAATATTGATAGTCAGTGTGCAAAAAGAAGTCACGCTTTTGCACAAATTATTAAGCAATGTGCAATTAGCCTATGGCCGTATCGAAGACAAAAGCTAAATTAGTGGATGTAGCCCGTCAGTTGTTTGCTAAAATGGGTGTTGAAAATACCACGATGAATGATATTGCTCTCGCTTCTAAAAAAGGTAGGAGAACCCTCTACACCTATTTTAAAAGTAAGGAAGATATCTATATGGCTGTTGTTGAGTCGGAACTGGATATGCTTTCGGATATGATGAAGCGTGTGGCAGAGAAAAATATTTCGCCGGACGAGAAAATGATTGAAATGATATATACGCGTTTGGATGCGGTGAAGGAGGTAGTGTTTCGTAACGGTACGCTTCGGGCCAATTTCTTTCGTGACATTTGGCGGGTGGAGAAAGTGCGTAAACGTTTTGATGCTAAAGAGATACTGCTATTCAAGGATGTGCTGCGTGAAGGGGTGGAGAAAGGCGTGTTTCGGATAGATGATATAGACATGACCGCCGAGCTGGTGCATTATTGCGTAAAAGGTATTGAAGTACCTTATATACGCGGACATATCGGTGCAAAGCTCGATGATGAAACCCGCGATAAATACGTTGTCAATCTTGTGTTTGGCGCGTTGCATAGAACATAAAAAGAATATTTAATCAATAATTTAAAACAGTATGGGATTATTAGACGGAAAAACAGCCATTGTAACCGGTGCCGCTCGTGGTATTGGTAAGGCTATCGCTTTAAAGTTCGCTCAAGAAGGGGCTAATATAGCATTCACCGACTTGGTGATTGATGAAAATGCTGAGGCAACAGCAAAAGAAATTGAAGCGCTTGGAGTAAAAGCCAAAGCATATGCATCTAATGCAGCGAGCTTTGAAGATACTGCCAAAGTAGTAGAGGCTATCCATGCAGATTTCGGCCGCATTGATATTTTGGTTAACAATGCAGGTATTACTCGTGACGGTCTGATGATGCGTATGACCGAACAACAATGGGATATGGTTATCAACGTTAACCTGAAATCCGCTTTCAACTTCATTCATGCTTGTACTCCGATCATGATGCGTCAAAAAGGTGGAAGCATCATCAACATGGCTTCTGTAGTAGGTGTTCATGGTAATGCAGGTCAGGCCAACTATTCTGCTTCCAAGGCAGGTATGATTGCATTGGCCAAATCTATTGCACAGGAGTTGGGCTCTCGTGGCATCCGCGCCAACGCTATTGCTCCGGGTTTCATTATGACAGCAATGACAGATGCTTTGTCCGAAGAAGTGAAGGCAGAATGGTGCAAGAAGATACCTTTGCGTCGTGGTGGTACACCCGAAGACGTAGCCAACATTGCTACCTTCCTGGCTTCTGATATGTCTTCTTATGTATCAGGGCAGGTGATTCAGGTAGACGGTGGTATGAATATGTAAAATAGTGATTAACGATTGGCGGTTAGTGATTAATGAGAATTGCCGACCGCTAACCGCAGCTTTTTAATCACTAATCACTAATTACTAACCGCTAATCGCTAAATAAATGACTGTCGTATACGAAGACAATCATATCATTATAGTCAACAAGACCGCTTCCG